>Ga0214921_10004197_pt1 | contig 21402 bp, 21 predicted proteins | sample LL1505_MetaG_FD_177992 | JGI IMG/M metagenome (GOLD analysis project Ga0214921, IMG submission 177992) | Freshwater microbial communities from Lake Lanier, Atlanta, Georgia, United States - LL-1505 | ecosystem: Environmental > Aquatic > Freshwater > Lake | place: USA: Georgia | collected...
AAGATTTAGTAGCGAGTATGAAAGCAAATCCAAATACGTTAAATATGGCCTCAGCAGGAATTGGCTCAACCAGCCATTTAGCCGGAGAAATGTTGACTTCTATGGCCAATGTATCCGCGGTACATGTTCCTTATAAAGGCGCGGGACCATCAGTGATGTCTTTGTTGTCAGGTGAGTCACAATGGGTCTTTACACCGATGCAAGGACCTATTGCATTGATTCGGTCAGGTAGGTTAAGGGCTCTTGCTGTTGGCGGAAACGTTCGTTCAGCAATTTTGCCCGACGTACCTACCGTCAAAGAAGCTGGCATTGCAGGATACGAGATGAAAAATTGGTATGGATTACTCGCTCCTGCAGGAACTCCTAAGGCCATTATTGATAAGTTAAATACAGCAATTGTCAAAGTGGTAAGTACCCAAGAAATCAAAGAACAATTTTATGCACAAGGATCAGAACCCACATCCAATTCACCTCAGGAATTTAGTCAGTTTATTCGTGAAGAGACAGAGCGGATGTCAAAAGTAGTAAAAAGATCTGGTATCAAGATCGAATAAATAAGGAAGAGTCATGCAAGCATTACGGTTTAATCAAACGGGGGATTTAAATAATTTAGAGATTGTGGAAATGCCTATCCCATCTTTAGGTAAAGATGAAGTTTTAATTGAAGTAAAAGCAGGTAGATTAAACAGAAACGATATATCCAATGTAATGGGTCGACTACCATATACAACTATTCCAAGAACTCCAGGTCGTGATTATTCTGGAATTATTCAGCAAGGCCCTACAGAGCTCATTGGTAAAGAAGTTTGGGGTACTGGTAAAGAAAATGGTTTTATTCAAGATGGCAGTCATGCGGCTTACATGAAAGTTCATCGAAGTGCGATTTCATTCAAGCCAACATCTTTATCATTTGTTGAGGCGGCAAATTGTGGAACTCCTTATATAACAGCCTGGGGCGCTATTCAATCGTGTCATGTGAAAGAAGGTACGCGAATCGTTATTATTGGAGCAAATGGAGCCGTTGGTAATGCTGCTATAGAGTTGGCCAAAAAAAATAAAGCCCAAGTATTAGGCTTGGTACGTAAAGATGAGCATCTCACTATTCTGCAGGAGCGAGAAATTTTAGCTGATCTTTTTCCAGAAGCTGCAGATGAAAAAGCTTTAAAACAATTGATTTGGAAATATTTCCCAGAAGGACCTGATGTGATTTTTGATACCACAGGCCATTCGTTACCTAGTTCCATATCTGCGATTGGAAAATTTGGGCAAGTTGCGGTTATAGTTGCCCCTGGTAATGGACAAGTTACCATTTCTGTTCGAGATTTATATCGAAATGGGGCAAGTATTATCGGAGTAAATTCGTTACTCTACTCAGGCAGTGAATGTGCAGCCATTTTTGATGGTCTTGCGAAAGATTTTGATCAACACTTGCTGCATCCACCACAACTGATACAAACCCATGCATTAAAAGAGGCTATCGGAGTATATAAAGCCGTTCAAGATGGATTGGCAAATGGGATGCACGTATTTATTCCTGAGCATTGATACATGAAAATCATTGATGCGCATGTGCATATTTGGGAAAGTGGTAAGCCACGTGGCGCTCATCGACAAGAACCCTATTCAGCTGCCGAAATTTTGGTAGATATGCAATTAGCTGGTGTAGATGCTGCCATCATTCAACCACCAGCTTGGGATCCTAATGCCAATCAAATTGCGATAGAAGCGGCAAGACAACATCCTCAACGATTTGGGATTTTAGGGAATTTTGCATTAGATAGTAAGCACCCTGAGAGAATTTTAAAGTCTTGGAAGCAACAGACGGGTATGCTCGGTCTGAGATATATTTTGAATGAACCTAAACATCGAGATTGGATGATGAGTCATGATTTAGATTGGTTATGGTCTGGAGCTCAGGAAAACTCTATTCCAATCGCAATAGCAGCGAGTAGTCACCTTGAAGTTTTGGCAACGATTGCAAAGCGTTATCCAAAATTAAAGCTCATAGTTGATCACTTAGGAGTTCCTCTCGATACCACAGGAGATGTAGCTTTTTTACAAATGCCATCTTTGAAGTTCCTGTCGCAATTTCCAAATATAGCAATCAAAGCTACTGCAATTCCAGCATATGCAGCAGATTCCTATCCTTATCCAAGTATTGAAAAATATATTCAGCAAACGTATACATATTTTGGTCCGGAGCGTTTTTTTTGGGGAAGTGATATTACTAAGTTAAAGTGTACTTGGCGCCAATCGATTGATTTGTTTTTAAATATTTACCATTGGATAAGTCCCCAAGAGATTGATTTGGTCATGGGAAAAGCATTAATACAATGGCTAGACTGGGATATAGCAGATTAGTTCAATAGAAGATACATTAATATTTAACCATAGATGATGTTAGATGCTTTTAATATTGGTATAGATCAGAGTTATTTGATTTTGATTAGATCCTGATTTTGCATAAATACGTTGGTAAGCATGGTTGGATAATACTTCCCAGTGCATCGGTATGTTGTAGACCACATAGGTTGGAATTCTGCCAATCTTATTTAAAACACAATCTAGCATGTATTCATCAAATGGATTAAAGAGATAAATGATGAGAGGTTTTTTCAGTGCTAAGAAATTAAAGTCTGCAACATTACCGAATATGAAATGCCCTTCATCTTGAAAGAGTTTTTTGAAATTTTTTCTAGCTATATGAATGAATGGTTCATAAAAATCAATTCCTGTGATCTCTTGTTGGATTCCTTGATTCTGATTTAGCTTATTCCAGAGAAGACAAACCTTTCCTTTCCCGCAACCCAAATCTAAAAAATGATAATTTTTAAAATCTTCTTTTAGGTGGTTTCTTAAAAAAACATGGTTATTTTTAATTTCACTTGTCCAAGACGCGTAGTAAGATTTTCCATGATCAAGCGGGGTATCTCTATCAAATTCTGCTAGTTCAAGACGTTGACTAGATGTTGTTTGGTGGATGATATCAAACAGAGTTCGTTCTTTAAAATTATAAAAGGAGTTAAAAAAATATTTTTTTAACTTTTTTAAAATATCCATAGCAAAGAAGTGCCATTTGACCGAAATTGATTCTTATGCGGAAGAATCATGAATTCAAATTAAATATTTTGTCCCATCCACCAGGATAGATCTAAATACCATTTTTTCATATTCGACATTGCTCTGGCGCGAACAATGGTGTCGACGAGGTTTTCAAACTCTCTCAGAGTTTGTTTAGTGGGGTCGTAGAGTTCGCAACCAACACGTATTCTAGAAATATCATTCCCCTGATAAAAGTGCTTTATTTGAAGATTAAAATTAGCCGACCTTGAAGAAAGTCGCTCAAAATAACAAGTGTGCCAATATCCGCCTGCCGATACATCCGTAGCTTCCGCTCGCATATCTAATTGCAGTCCTTGCCTGCTAACGTCAATGACGTTAGTCAATAACTCTTGACCTGCCCCAAGACCAACGATTAACTTAAAAGATTCATCGATGGGGGGTGATATGCGAAAAGATTCACGACGTTGAATGACGTATAAATCCGTTGGCATATCACAATGAAGCATGCCATTACTCTCTATTTTGATATTTTTACCAGTAAATTGATACTTCCCTGTTTCTGTACACATCACAAAAATTCTGTGAGTATCGATCATATTGGCTAGTTCAGTGAGTGATGGGTCTTGTGGCTTAAAAAACAATCCTTGATTGGGGTCAATATGGACGGCAAGTGCAATGGTAGGAGTCAACCAATTTTCTAAACCAAAAACCCCAACAACTGGATGTCTTTGAAACTCCCTATCCAAAGTTCTAAAGACATGACGAGATTCAACTAAAAAGCTCGGAGCAAGTTTTTTTTGAGACTCAGGTTGAAAGATCTGTAGAGCCATTTATGATTTTATTTTTTACACAGTTGATTAAAAATGATCATGAAATCTTGATTCGTCTCAATCGGTATTTCTTTGGGATTAAAACCTGTATTCAATTGTAATACGGGTTTACTTGATGCGTCTAGTTCTGAATAGTTAATGCTTGATAGGGTATAGTAGGTCATTCCTACACAATCAAAGACAATATTTGAGCGGTTTGATTTAACTTTGGGTGCGGACTCTGAAGATTTCCATTTATAATTTTTCAAAACCCACACCTTTTTCCAATCTGGAGGAAGATTGGTAATGGAAGAATTGAAAATATACATACTATATTCATTATTTTCGGCAATTTTTGAACGGTCATTTTGACGCTCTATGCCCGACACTGGCAAGGAATACGCTATTAAAATAGATAAAACAATCGAAAATAGGGTTTTCATGTTACATTTTATCGAATTAGATGTTGTGATTGTAACTTTAAATTACCGTCTAGGCTCGTCTATGCCATGATGTAAAGGATATAACAATGGATTCTGACAAAATTGAAAGAAAAGCTCGTTATGAGCAGATTGCTCATAATTTAGAAGTTGCTAGCCATTTATACAAAAAGGCTGCTGATTCCCTCCAATCTGAGGATGATGAACATCATTACTATTCTTTTGTTAAGGATGCTAATCACTTGATTGATCAGGCTTTTCCAGAACGAGTAGCTACTCCTAAAATCGCTGTTGCAAAACCTACAGGTGGATTTGATTGGAGCCTATTCCTCAAGATTTTAGTACCTGTTGTCCTCGTATTGGCTACTTTACTTATATTAGTGTTTACAGGAACGACGGGAGATATGACTAAGTCTTGGAATCCAGAGGATGTCCAAAAAAATACTGTATACCCCAAAACAGCTCCATAAATTAACAATCCAGCCTATTTATCCGTAAAATAGGTTATGTCAATAAACTTAATTAAATCCAATCATGAGTGAATATTCTATTACCGACTTCCGTATTAATGGTGACAGGTATTACTTGGTTGAAAAGGAAAATAAAGTTTGTTTTTACACGACGAACATTGCTGCCGCAAGATATTGGATTCGCTTGGAGATGAATGATCCGACCTTGGTTCGACCATTTCAAGAAACCACTCCAACTATTGATGTTCAATCCGACCTACCTCAAGAAGATGCTGAAGTTACAGTTGCAGCCACCAAAGTTGAAGCTGAAATTACAGATACGTCAAATCCTGAAGAGGTCGCAGATCAGAACCCAGATGCGCCCAAGAAACCAGTTCGCATCAGTTAAAGAAAATTCTCAATTCTTGGTCAATTTTGCATGTGAGATTGACTTAAGAAATATAAAAAATTAAAAGAGTTTTGAAGCCATTAAGATTTGACTAATTTGAAGTTATTTGCGGGGAATATATATTCTCTTCCTGAAAATTCCCAAATCCAAATACTATCGTTAAATTTCTGATAACAACTTCGGTTTGCCATACCGATAGAGTTATAAGAATATGACATCAACCAGCCTTTGGCATCTTTTCCATCAGCCGTTTTGCAAATATCAGAAGTGATGACATAAACTTGGCCAGAAGCGGTCATTTGACCTAAAATTTCTGCTTTTGTTATAGCTGTGAAAAGTACCAGGGATAGAATAATCAACAATTTCATGATGATGTTTAAATAAAATAATATATGTATTTATTACGGACAAAAGGCGCAAAACTGTTAATCGCCATATATTTCTAAATTCTTGATGCAATCAGGGATAATTAAACTATCAATTTTTCCAATAAAGCCGTTAATAGTTTAGGATCATATTGAACTTAATCTGCAGATTGCTCTAAGATTGTATTATTAACCTAATAGGCCTAGCTTATATGTATTATTCCCTGTACTTAATCACCTGTGCGATTGCCTTTGTAGGCACTCTCATTTTTTCACATCGAACAGAGCATAAATCTGTAGATGCTAAAGATGATTACTTTTTAGATTGTGTTTTTGCTGCAATTGTCTCTTTTTTTTGGTTTTTTGTTTTAATATATTTCTTCTACACCATTTCTTTGAAGGTAACTCCCCCATCTAAAAAATCTACCGGCTAATGTGATTCAATTAATAGTCGAGGGGGGGGTAAATCTTTCAATTATTGCGGAAAACTATCAAATCCAATGTTTTGAACCTGCTTTAATTCCTGCCTAATTTTTCTTTCTTTAGCGGCAACACGTTTTGTCGTTAGGATGGAGGAACTGCTTGAAAGGACTGCAAATCCTAAAAAGCAAAAGTATAAATTTAAAAGGGAGTCCATGATTAAACTTTAAAGTATCAATTAAGTATGTATTCTATCTAATTTAAATGAAAAAACAATGACATTCATTTATTTTATTATTTTAAGTCGTTGATAAGCAGATGAAAGAGTGTATGATAAGGATTGATATTTAACTTATATTACAAGTTGAGAAATCATCATGCAACCGATCTCCAATGCCATCTTGAGCTCATTAGTGCAACAAGATGAGTCAAAAAAGCAAGTTCCCGTAAAAAAGGTGGATACATCGACAAATCATCCGAATATGCCACCCGTTTTAGAGAGAAAAACGCAGAATTCTAAGGATAATCAACCTATTACTCCGGCAGTCGTTTTGAGCATTTCTGCAACGAATGTAGTCGTTTCCTCAGAGGGTAACCTTTATCGCTCTAATGTCTCTTGGAGTAAGACAATATAGGTCGAATCGCTTGGCTTTACATAAAGAAGTTTGGGCTACTCCGCCTTTTTATCTTCAGGATTTTTACTAGGCTGTATTTCTGATTTCTGGGACTGATCTATATCCATAGACTCCTCTTTGAACTCCGGGGGGGGAATTTGTTTTTCTTCAGGAAGTTTTGGAGCAAAGAGAGTCGAAAAAGAATCAGAGTTGTGAAAAGTAAAGAGAACCCCTAAAAATATCAAGCAGGTAATCAGGATTTTTAGTTGTAAAGTATTTCGGGCTTGAGCCCTTTCTATTGTTGGATTAGACTCATCGATTCCGGGTTGATTGATATTAATAGGGTTATCATTGGAATCTTCTTGAAGTTCTTCACTTGAATGTTTGAAATTGAGTTCAGGCTCGTGTATGGGAATCGGCATGGATGCATCATTAAACTTAAATGCCTCTTCTTCACTTAATTGTAAAACCCCAGCAATTTTTTTAGCGCTGTTAAATTTAATGTTTGCAGAATAAAACGAGCTTGATAAGCCATTTTCTATTTGTTGAATTTGATTCTTTGAAAAAGTAGTTCTTTTTGCTAAATCTTCGATTGTCCAACCAAGAGCTTCACGTTTCTCCTTGAAGCGTTCACCCGCGATATAGGGAGGCGGTAGTGATTTTAAGGACTTTTTTTCAAACGACATAAATTTATCTTATTGAGAAATTGTTAAATAACTTTTACTTATTTCGTTCTTTTTTTATAAAGTTCGGTTTCAGAGAATTTGGTTAAATGAATGTCTATTTAAATAGTCAAAATATTTTCTTGATAATCATAGCATTGAAACATTCCAGCTCAATTTCACCATAATTTTAGCCGTATATCTGAAGTATGGGGATATTTTGAATAGTCGTGAGAAGACAATAACATCCTTGTCCAATCCATGAAAAAGCAACCTAGTAATGTAAGTTAGCCATTTGAATATGCTCAAAGACTAATTTGAAAAAACAACTACTAAATTGCCATAATTCGTATTAAAATCAAATAATTAAAATTACACAAATATGAATCAGTATTTTACAGAGTTGCTTAATTTAAGTTTTGGTCAAATTATCCTGATGGGTAGCAGTGTATTAGTCGCCTTTTTTTTAACTGCGGCACTTTGGCAACTCTTTCGTGCCCCTCGATCTAGTAAAAAAATAGTTCTAGAGCCTGAGCAAGAATTTGTTCGCAAAGACCCAATTTTGAGTCAAGCCTTAAATAAAGCTGATAAGTTAGAGGGTTTATTGAATAAAGACTTAGAGGATTTAAAACAAAATCTGCATAACGAAAGAGAAAATATCACCTTAGCAGTACAAGCTTTAAAAAATATCGCTTTAGAAAAAAAACTCCCTCAAACTTTATTTCAAATTTACTCAGAGACTAAGTCCTTTCCTAAGAAATCGAAGGAAGCCCAAGAGGTTGATATGGAGTGGCATCGTAAAGTTGGGATTTCTGACTTAAGTATTACTCCCATCATAGGACAAGATGGCATTACGATCACTTTTGTTTTGTTGCGGCATGTCTATCTTTTAGACGCAATTTTGCATAATTATGCTAGGATAAAGTTTGTCGAGTTGATTTTGATGAGTTCTGATCAAAAAATATTAATGGTGGCAAGAGTAAAACCAGACGGTGAGATGGGTAGGTTTGCAGAAGAAAATGCCGTTATGGAAATGACCAATGGTGAATGGGTTGATGACTTGATTGCTTGCCGATTATTAATGGACAAAAGACAATCCGAATTAGATTTATTAGCAAATCACCAAGAGGTCGAACAGTTAAAGAAGAAGTTTCGATTAAATTTCTCATCAAAGAAGCAACTTAAATAACTAAATACTTCAATTACAGTAGTTAAGAGAACAAAATATGGCAATCAAGCTTCCTGGTAAAGAAAAAATAGAAGTAATTTTACAAAAATTATCTAATTTTTTTGGTGGCGGTTCAATTGAAGATGGAGATGGTTCTTCAGGGGGACAGTCATGGATTGTGAAGTTACGCAAATCCCATTTACTCAAATTAATTCTGGCATCCTCACTATTTTTGATATTTTCTCTATTTCTTTTACTTTCGGTGAGTTTAAAACTGGTGCATTCGGTAGGGCAATTTAAGGAAGTTTCTTTTGTTGCACCGAGTCTTTCCGAGTATCTTCCCTCAATGAGTGTGGAGAATAAAAAAGCAATTTCTGAATCAGAGGATGTAGTTGAGAATAATAAAAAAGAAATTGAACCAAATGAGCGGGCTCTGCCGCAGATCGAAACAGATTTAGCGATTAACAAGAGTTTTGAATTTTTATCAAAATTTGAAAATAATAAATCTAGAAAAACATTACTGGCTATTAAGCCAGTGATTGCAAGCATTCAAAGAGATTCTTTGGCGGATGTTGCTGGTTTACAGGTCAGTGATACTTTATTGAAGGTCAATGGCGATCCAATTGAGTCTGTGATGGGATTTTATATCTCCACCTCTGAAAAGCCTAGTAATGAAGTCACTATTGAATTTGATAGAAAAGGTAAGATCAGTGTTGTGAAGTTAATTTCAAATGGTAGTCAACCAATTCATTCAAAAAATGCAGGGATTGGTTTTATTATTCCTAATGGTATTACCTATGTGACTCAAGATGAAGTCAAAAAACTAGCTCAGCAGTACAAAGAGGATTTTTTGAGTACGATTTCAGAAGAGTGGCAGAGCCAATTTGCCAATAATCTTCTTCGTATGACCCAACAAATTAGTTTGGATAGCCAGTTATTAGCGACAGCGAATATGCCCGGAAAATTTCCGATTTCGAAGTTAAAGACGAACGAATTTTTACAGTGGCATCATCAAAAATATGTATCTAATTTGAATGCATACTATACGAAAAGAAGTCAAATTGAAGGCCGCGTGATCGAGCAACTTGGGGCTCTTGGCGATGCTTTAACAGGATTATCTGCGGCGCTATTAGCATTTCTTTGTGGGGTTTTGTATTATTTCTTTACCAAAAGATCTTAAGAGGAATTCTAGAAAATGTCCTTTCAAGACAACTTCTTCCTCGGTTTTGAATTAGATCAACGTTTTTATGCATTACCCATCGCTTCAGTGCATCATGTCTTTTATCAGGATGTGAGTGACCAACTATCCCACATTCTTAAAATTGACGAAATGATTGTTTTTGAAGGAGAGCCTTATTATTTGAGTAAGCCAAATAAAGTCTTACCTATGTCCATCCATCAAGGTGATGCAGGTTATCAAATATTGGATCAAGAAGTCAGTGCGTCGCAATCAATTGCGCCATGGGTTATTGTGTTGAAAAATGAAAAATCAACAATAACAAAAAAAGGTCTTGGATTTCGTGTGCAGCAAATCATGAACCCCTTTGAATTGAGTCATACGCAGTCAACACCGGGTGAATTATTCCATACACATGCTGGAAAACAGTACCAAGTCATTCGGATGTAAAGCTTGTTAACCCATTTTTAAAATAGAACGAAGATTTGAGAGAAAAACACACTAAATATGACAGCATACCCAAAACATTTACTGATTGGCGCCATTGTGATGAGCATACTTTCGATGACTGTTCAGGGTTTCCTTCTCTTCCAAAATCCTCAGGGTAATAGCCTAGCGACTTCCCCAAATACACCGCAAGTACAAAAGCCAAAAACTACTGAAAAGTCGGTGGAAAGTAATGTGGATGCCAGTAGTAAAGGTATTCAAGACCAAAAAAATACTGATATGACAAAAATCATTGGTATTTTTGGGGAAACACAAAATCTCATGTCTGGTAAAAAAAATCTGAACCCTGCATTAATAAAAAGTTTTGAAAAGTTGGGCTCTGATTTAGAAACGATTCTTAAACCCTATAACCTAGAAGACATGAAGGAGCCTGCCGCGATCAAGAATCAAACTGATATTCTTAAGTTAGGGGCATATGTTGGGCAATTATTAAAAAATATAGCGTCCTCCGGAAATGGTTTAAGCGCTCTTAATTCACTATCTCCTTCGGCAAATTCATTTACTGCGAATAATTCTTTTTTCGATTTACAGCGTATTCCCAAAAACTCACCCTTGAGGAAAATTTCAGAAGTATTTCAGTATTACGCAAAGAATGTGGATAGTGTTCAAAAAAATGCCTTTGATCTTGAGGCAATGCAAAATCTTCAGCAAGTTGTTGCAATGGGTGTCGAACAAAGCACTTACCTTGATGCCAATTATGAGACTTTTAATCCACAGGTAAAGGAAACGATCAATAATTTTCGGCAAACGCCTTGGTCCACTAAAAGTCCCCAACTCAATAAGGATCTGCAAACTTATATCGAGTCCAGTAAAGCACTCAATAAGGTCTTGGATGATAAAAGTGATCTAAAAAAGGCAGCAGAAACTTTGGATCTCTCATTTCCGAAAAAACCGATTGCAGCCATCTTAGCGGTAGTGAAACCCAAAGAAGATGCCGCGCCTATTCAAGATCAACCCTCTGGAATTAATGTAAAAAAGGTGGTCAATTTACTTGATCAAGTCAAGAGTGAAGTAAGTACGGTCAGACCTTATACGAATCAGTCTTTACAAAATTTGAATAAATTAAACAATGAACTACGTGAAGTTCTGAACTTCTCAAGCAATGATACTGTATCGATTGATTTAACCAAACCCGTCGGACCACTCAAAAATCAATCTGACGTCATCGAGATGGCCAAAAAAGTACAGAATGTGTTGGTAATCATTAACAATCAAGAAAAGTCTCTTACCAATTTAGTGACCATTGGTAGCACCGCTTCCATTATTGTTGCTCCGAGTACCTTATTAGATATTCAAAAAATATCTGTTGAATCGCCAATACGTCCTTTAGCGCTCAGTTTTGATGAAGTTCAGAAAGCGAGTGCTGCTTGGCAAAAGAATGTTTTTGATCGGAACGCGATCAGTAACTTTTTGACAGCGATTACTCATACGAATGAGCAGTTTTCAAATGCAGAGGCTGCTATCAATCCTCAAATACCTGTCATTGAAGAGGCGATTGTGAAACTTCGGCAAATAGCTTGGCAAAGCAAATCTCAAGATGCAAAACAAACATTAATTCAGTTCAATGAGCAACTTGATTTTGTCAAAAAACAATTACTCGATATGGATAAGATCACATTGGCAGCGAATACGGAGGCTACAAAACCAATATATAGCAGTTTTTTTTCAGTTCGCATCTTTCAGTCTTTACCATTTAGCTTAAACATTGTTGTCGTTTTGTGTCTTTTATCTATTTTATGGATCAACATTCGCTCGCATAAAACGGATCCTGTTGATGAAGTAAAAATGGAGGACGTACTTGAAAAGCGAACTCCTTATATCGCGTTGCCGACTGAGTCGAAAAAAATGGAGCTAATTCCTGAACTGCATCAACAAATCAATGAATTAGAGCAGAAATTTATACGTTCTTATCAGTCGAGCGAGAAAGTCTTGTCTTATCTCCAAGAGGTTATGCAACAAGTTGGGCAGTTAAGAACAGTTCATGTCAATGACGAATCTGGACCTACTTATTTGCATATTGATGTGAGTAAGCCCCTGGAAGAGATAGATGCAGCGATGCTTTCTCTCAAACAAATTGGGATTCGTTTATTTTTGTCCATATTAAGTAACCATTCTACTCGTCAACTAGCTCTGGAGACGGAGCAAATGAATAGTCTTGTAGAAAAAACGGAAGCCACCTTTGCTGACATCAAGACCTTAGTTCAGCAGGTGAATCAAAAAGCCTTACCAAAACGCCATTCAAGTGACCAAGCGGGAATAGATCTGATTGAACTGGACTTGAATCAAGTATATAAAGAAGTGAAACATTGGCAGGATGAGCTGACACAAATGAACCAGGCGATTATGTCTCTTAACACCCTTGTGGGGCAGTATGTCTGAGGCGTCATCCGACAATCGGTCTTTATTTCGAATTGACCTGGAGAGGGCGTTAGAGGCTCTGGCTTTGAATTTGCAAAAAAAGTCCAATGCGGTCAAAAATATTGTTCCCTATTGTCATGATATTAGTAATGCCTTGGATGGTTTGGTACTCATTGATTTGAGTCAAGCTGCAAATGAGTTGGCACAGGTATTTAAGGATGCAAAAACAGTTCAAGCCCATCGACATGTTTTGGATGATTTTCAGGGTTTAATTCTTTATCAATTAGAGATGATTGACTCACAGTCTACTGAGCAAAACCATCAAGAGCTTCTTTTGCGTAAGCAAGCTTTTTTTTCTAAACTACATATCATCCAGCCAAGCCCATTGACATTGGAGTTTATTCGCCAGGACATTCAGGAGGCGATCATTCAGGATGCAGTTCTAGACAGTGAGTTAACCCAGAGTGCCTCTGAGGTACTCAATGATCTAGAGCAGCAGTTGGCCCCTCAGCAAGACCAAGAGCTAAGTACCAGAAAAAAACTCTATTCTGTTCAGGACTTGTTAAATCAAGAACTGCAAAAATCATCACAAGAAAGCGAACCAACTCCAAGTTCCATCAATCCTCCTGTAATTGAAAATTGGACAGAGCAAGCACCCGCCGAAGAAAAAGATGCAACTAACAATCAGGACTTGCCCATCCAGAGTCCACTAGTGAGTGGTAGTCATCACGTCTTTGACGATCTTGAAAAAAGTATTCATGAGTTAGGTGAACGATTATTGAGGACAGAGTTGTCACCAACCAATGAACCAGATGCTAAGCCCCAGGAAGAATCCATAGCTTCCCAAGAAGAAGTTGATGAACCCTTTTATATTGATTTTCCTTATAGTAACAAAGCGCATGAATTGTCTTCGCAAAAAGAGGTATTTTCAGAACCCACGACAAACCAAGATGTTTCTCGATCGGGTTCTTCTGAAGAAGAACCAACGGAAAATCAGTCCATTTACGAAGCAGAGTCTGCGAAATCAGATGAAGTAACATCCCATCAAAATGAGGTTTCATTCGATCCGGTCTCATCTCCCTTGGAGGATTCATTTACAGGACAAAACTCCAAATTGTCCCAGAATGAGGTTACTGCACCGATTGAGCAAGAAGTTCAGGCTCAAGTGGATGAGATCCAAGAGGTCCAAGCAGTTAGCTACCCAGACGCTACAGAAGATACGAGGCTTGAGGTTACTCTAGAGACGATTGAAGACCCTTTCGCTGAGCTCGATAAACTATCAGAACAATTTAGCATGGCTGCTCATCAAGAACATATTCAGCCGTCGCGAAGCATAGAGCCACCTCAAGTCATGGAGTCGAAAGTGGTTGATGTGCAGCCAGCAAGTTTCCTAACTGAGGAGGAGTCTGACTCTATCCATCCTATGAATGAGGATGTGATTACCTTAGCTGACGTCCACCAGGTGACGATTGAGCCACACATTCCATACCCCGTGAATATTCCAGAGGTTCCCGAAGTTACTCTTGAATCAAGAAACGAGCCGGTTGTAGGGAATAAAACTCTATCTAGTTTGGATGACTGGGTCGATCACTCCGCTCAAGTCGCAGTGGAAGATCCTCCAAATGAGTTGATCGTGCAACGTGGCAACTATCATGCGAGTGACTTTGATGTGCAACGTAGTTTAAATAAATTACAACAAGCCAGAGGACTCCTTCCGAAGGATAGCTCGTTTCAGATGAAAGTTTTAGATGGATTGATAGAAGAGCAACAAAATATGATCGTTCAGAGTGTTCAGGTAAATGTTGGTTCAGCTTTTCGAGGGTTAGCAGAGCTTGTGGAATCGGATCAGGTTTTTGCCGATCAAAACATCATTGAACGATTACTCTCTATTTTGAGTATTTTTCCAGCCCAAAAACATATTTCTGTCGTTCAACAACGTTTATTGATCTTTATTGACTTGCACGGTGTGATGCCTTCTGATGAGCAACTTCATACAGCGAACAATTATTTAGCGCAAATTTGTGGCAGCTTAGAAATCAAATCTGAGCTGATTCGAATTACTGTTCCATCCAGTCTTTTAAGGATGGAGATGTTTTGTTATAAGCGTGATGAAGATATTTACGCAGTCCCAACATCGCAATTAGTAGAGGCACATCAATATACCCACGATGATGTCTTACCTGAATCGACTTTATGGGATGTTCATGGATCCATTGACGGCCCCCATCATCGGATCTCGGTTCGATCAGGCATCATGGAGCATCAAATTTATAGTTTTGAGACCATGGGCTCGAAAATATTAAATATTTTTGAAGAATTCCCTGAATCAATTAACAAACCCATCTGGTTAGGTGCCGTTGGGATTGATGGTCAAAATCAGTTTTACCATTGTGTGTTTTTGGAGCGTTTTGCCTCATGAATGAGATATTTTCTAAAATGAAGGTTCCTGTGCGTTTTCTCTTTTGTTTTTTTATATTGCAATGGGGTATTGCACCCACCAGTTTTGCAGCGCTCAGCCCTGACCTTGAACAGTCTATTATTCGTTTTGTGACAAAAAGTCCGATGGTTGGAGGTCTCAAGACTGAAATTGAGTTTTTGGAGTCACCTAATTTACAGTCATGTCCAGAAAGACTCATGATTTCGATAACCCCAGGAACCCGCTTGTGGGGGAGAACGAACCTAGTTCTCAGATGTGAAAAGTTAGCGTGGACTTACAATCTTTCTATTAAGGTCAGGGTATTTGGGGATTATGTTGTTGCCAACCGGTACTTACCATCGGGATTGAAGGTCACAAGAAATGATATTAATGTTGTGACAGGCGATTTAGCAGAATTGCCTGATGATGTTATTCGAAGCCCCAAGGATGCAAATGGTCGTATTCTGAATAAACCGATTCAAATTGGGATGAAGATTGGATTAAGTGATGTACGCGAAGAATCCGTTATAAGTATAGGAGATCCTGTGCGTGTCATCGTTTCTGGGCAAGATTTTGAGGTTACTGGGGACGGAGTCGCTGAAAATGCAGGTATGGTTGGTGATACGGTACGGGTTAAAATGCGGGATGGACAGACGATTTCAGGTAAAGTTCGCAGCCAAGGAGTGGTCGTTGTTCGAACCCAGTAAATATTTTGAAAAAAAGATTAAACACTTTGAGGAATTTATCCGTTATATTAGTTACAGACACTTTTTTGTAGTTTAAGGGGGAAATATGCAGATCAATGACAATTTACCGATTGTTCCACAGCCAAATAAAGACCTTGGCAAGGTAGATGCTGGTCAAAAATCAACGGCTGCCCCGGTTGATGTGAAGACAACGAATACGTCAGTACCAACCCCTGCAGCGAGTATTGATGTGTCTGTGACATCTCAATTGGTTCATGCACAGGGTAAAAAAGATGCAACTGCCCTTCCTGATCGTGTTCTCTTAGATAAAATTAAGGCAAAAATTGCTTCTGGGACATTTGAGATTGATTACCAACAGATTTCTCAAGCTATTTTGCATGATTCTTTAGCACAAATTGGTGCAAAACCCGGCAAATAATCATTTTTAAGCTCAGATTGCTCATTATCTGAGCTTTTTTCTACATTCATTCACTCCATGACCAATCTTGGGCAATTAGAAACCCTAGTACTTCAAGTATCTCAGGCTGTCAAAGATTTACGGCTTGCACTTGAGTCCAATGAAATCGATACCTTAGAGGCCATCTTAGTCCAAACCAGCCAAGCCTTAGAGGCAATTAATGGTTATGGCGGCAGTTTAGTGGCAAAAGAGGGTGTTGAAAAACTCAAAATGGACATCTTAGCCCTCCCAAAAACTGACAGTAACCGATTAATGTCTGCCCTTGAACAAGCTTCTATTGATCATCAGGTAAACGGCGAATTGATTAAACTCGCGATGCAGCGAAGTGCCGCGTTACAGTCTTTTGTTGCACAGCAATCTTTGGGTGCCACCTATGAAATCGGCGGTGGTATTCCAGGAACTAGTGGTAGCCTGTTGTCCAAAAAAGTGTAATTCTTCAAAAATATTCGATTAGTTCGAAACTTCCACTCGAAGGTGTGAGCGAATCCGGATCATGCATTGTGTGTGAATCTGGCTAATCCGTCCGGTAGTTAAATTCAGCACCTCAGCAATTTCTCTATAGGAAAGATCTTCCTGATAATGAAGAGCCATCACCATTTGTTCTTTTTCGGGCAGTTTTTTTAAGACGATGGCTAATTTTTCAGCAAACTGACTCATGGCAGCACTTTGCATGGGATCGGATACCCCATCTGAGGGGAGCATGTCATCTGACAGGTCATCAATCGGCATTAAGTTCACCATACCATCGACGATTCCGAAATACGCCTCCAAACTTAAGTCGGCAGCATGGGCAATTTCGTTTTCGGATGGAGAGCGACCTAGCTCCTGCTCCAATTGACGATGAATTTTCTCAAGACGAGACAGCTCATCGCGTTGATTTCTTGGCAAAATATCGTTTTTACGGCAGGAGTCATAGATCGCTCCTTTGATACGGGTCCGCGCATAAATCTCGAAACTCAAATTGGGCTGCGGAACATATTTTTTTAAAGCATCTAAAAGTCCAATGAGACCCTCTTGAATGAGATCATCCACTTCGACATTGGCCGGTAGTTTTGATGCTACTTGATATGCAATGCGTTTGACCAACGGCGTATATTTTGCCATTTCATCAGCATAGTTAACCTGTTGGGAATAAGCTTTATTCATGCAGTCATTCTAGCTGTTAATAGACTCAACAATACTTTTAAAAAAACCAGTCGGTAATACAAATTCGCTCGCTGGCCCTTCGGTTGGGGTTGATACAGAAAAATCTTCCGGATCAATAATGACTCTACTCGCTTTAATCGCTTTGATCCACCCTAACATTTGTAAATCAATACTCATCGCTTCTTTTGCTGCATGTTGTAATTTTTCGAAAGCAGCTTGTCCTTCTTCCTCGGTACCACCGAGAATTAAGACAGGAATAGCCGCGTCAGAATGGTATATCGCAAATTGACGAAGCATATTCATGGCCATCGATAGCGACTCAAACTCGGGAGAGGCTATTAATATTCGTTGAACAGACTGACCAAAGAAATTCACAATATTGAAATCAGGATTGTCCGTTGCAAATAAGATGTAGTCAAACTCCAGATGTATCGATTTTAAGCGCTCATCCAGATTTGGTAATTTTGCACGACGCTCTTCAAAAAGATGACGTAATTTGGCGCTGGTAGCGTACCATAAGTTTTCTTCGATATGGCGAATGGATTTATTCAAGGCGACCGAATTAATGAAGACCTGACCTAGATCGTACTTGGTTGGGTATAAAAACCCCGACATCGTTTTACGGTCTGCAAGCGGCACCTCATCAATCATTAAGGTGCGTTGCCCTGCATTTTTTAGGGCTTGCGCCGTACCATGCCCAACATGCACAATCGTATCTGGATCAAGGGCACAGGCTAAGCAAATGACCCGATTGGTCACATCACCAAACATTGTGCGCAGGCCATCGGCCTGATCTAACCCAGATGGAGTATTGACAGAACTCACTAAGAAACTTTCTTAATCCAGTCGTTCAAATGGTCGGAAAGGACAGCCGGTATTTGATCATTGTTAAGAGAAAGATCCTCTGAGTAGGAGCGTGAACGCATCGCACGATGAGAGAGATACGCAATATCCGGTTGGCTTAAATCTTCTGGAACACGTTGTCCGTTTGATAAGAACATTAGTGGAAGGTTATTACGAATGAGACAGTCAATCACCGGCGCAAGTTGCGTTGCTTCATCCGTTTTCGTGATCACCGCAGCGCCAATACCTGGCATATCCTTTGCACGAGCCGCCTGATTATGGAGATTGATCACATCCTCCTGAGTATGTAAATCAGTGGTAGAGCTCATGACTAAAATACGGAAGGCATTCCGAGAACCATCTTGTAACATCTGTGATTGTTCGACCATTAACGTGTCTCGTTGACTGACACCCGCAGTATCTAAAAGAATGACCTTACGATTAGATAAGTCATTTAACTTTGTTGATAAATCATCGCTATCACGAATTGAGACAACCGGAAGCCCTAAAATCTTAGCGAAGACCTTTAATTGTTCTTGGGCGCCAATACGATAGGTATCGGTGGTGAGAAGTGCGACTTGGTTTCTACCAAAGCGAAGCACGCATCGAGCAGCAATTTTCGCAACAGTGGTTGTTTTACCGACTCCTGTTGGACCAATAAATGCAAAGATACCCCCTTGATCAAATACCTTAAAGGGGTCAATTGTCTTGATTAAACCAGATACATGGGATCTTGCTTCTTGAAGCAGAGTGTTGAAGTCAGCTGATTTAGAGAGATTTTTTGCAATCTCGGCACACAGCTTCGGTGAAAAACCAGCATTTAAAAGATGTTTTAATATTTCTGCATGGGAAGCTGTATCTTGTTGGAGGTTGTTCCAGAAGTTACCAGCGACTTGCGACTGGATTAACTGTTTTACTTCCGCAATTTCAGTTAATAATTGATCCACATTATTGGGCTTGGCTGCGGCAGTAGTGGTTTGACTGGATTCAACTGGTGCTGGAGAACTCAATGGAGAGAAAGTTTTCTGTTGCGCGTTGGATTCCTCTAATGTCGGGAAAGTGGCTGATTTGATGTAGGGCTCGATATTCGGTGCGACATTGTCATCATTGGAGCGAAGTTGTGTCCGCTTTTTTTGTTGTAGAGCATCAGCAATAGAAATCGGATTAACCGATGATCCTGAATTAGATTTTGCGGGCAATCCGCGTCCTAGTTCAACAGATTGTGCGGGTGCACGCACGCTTCGCGTATTTTCCTCTTCATATTTTGCTGCTTTGGCCTGCAGTGAAGACTGATTACCTTTGGCGGAGGAGTGCATCGAGGAATCGTCGGAATGGTCGTCATCATTTGTATTGAGATTGGATAACTTAGATAAATCTTCGGGAGTAATCGCCGTGATTTCAACGCCATCTGCCGTATCTTGCGTCGAGAGCACCATGGCATCAGGACCCATTTTGGCCTTGACCATTTTAAGCGCTTCAGCGGTATTCGAAGCAGTAAATTTTTGTGGACCCATTTTTTACTCCGTTATTGGTTGCTGGCTTGGGCGCACAGCACCCTTTGAAAAGTTAAGTTAGAGGTTGGTGGTAATTCATTGAGAGCAATCACGATAGCTTGCGGACAAACCCGTCTTGCGATTCTAGAAAAGGTTAAACGTGTCCTCGAGCCACTCACAATTACTGGCGGCAAATTATTATTTTCCATTTCCGCAATTCCGTCAATGACTTCTTGCCCAAATAGTTTGGCTAGAGAAGGCTCAATGAGGCCGTCATTAGCGAGTGCCGCATTACCAATCGATTGCTCAATGAGCCGTTCAAATTCGGGTTGTACACCAAGAACCTTATAGTTCGTATCATCCCCAAAAGTTTCTTGTACGATCGTTCTTCGCAGTGCATACCGAATGTGGGTCAGCATATCCAAGGGATCTGGAAACTTTGCGGCATTTTCACTTGCCACTTCTAGAATCGTTCGTAAGTCTTTGATCGGAACACGTTCATCCAGCAACAATTGTAAGATCCGTTGTAATTGACTTACTGTGATGACTTTAGGTACAACATCATCAATGAGCTTTGGATAGCTCATCTTAAAATGATCAAGGAGGTCTTGCGTCTCTTGACGACCCAATAAATCGCTAGCATGAAGACGAATTAAGTGATCCAGGTGCGTTGCCATGACCACAGCAGGCTCAACCACGGTGTAGCCCTTGCTGATCGCATCATCCCGAACGCCGCGTTCAATCCAGATCGCGGGCATCCCAAAGGTAGGATCTTTCACTTGAATCCCCGGAATACCAGCTGCACCCTCCGGCTGAATCGCCAATAGCTTATCTGGCAGACACTGCCCACGTCCAATCTCAGCACCATAAAGAAGTACGCGGTAGTTTTCTGCAGGCAGTTGTAAGTTATCACGAATATGAACAGAGGGCGTTAAAAACCCAACCTCATTGATAAATTTTTTCCGAATGGCCTTAATCCGTTTGATGAGATCGCTTTCATCACCACGGTCTACCAACACAATTAAACGATAGGCTAGTTCTAAACTCAGCGGTTCGATAATCGGCACATCTTTCCACGCTAGTTCCTCTTTTTCGGGAGCAATAGCCGCGTTTATTTGGTCCTGAGCTGTTTTTTTAATCGTATTTTTATGCTGGAAGTAGGCTAGTAAGCCAAAAATAGCCGCAAAACTCAAGAAGATAAAGTGTGGCATACCGGGAATGATGCCCAAAATTACCATAACACCGGCCACAACAGACAGCGCATTTGCATTCGCTTGGAACTGCTTGGACATCTGACCTGAAAAATTATCATCCGTAGAAACACGGGTCACCAAAATACCCGCTGCTGTAGAGATAATCAGGGCAGGAATCTGAGCTACCAGTCCATCACCAATGGTTAAGGATGCATAGGTAGATAGCGCTTTTACAAAACTGAGGTCATGTTGGAGCACACCGATGAGAAGACCACCGATCAGGTTAATAACTAAAATCAAGATACCAGCGACTGCGTCACCACGCACGAATTTCGAGGCACCGTCCATGGAGCCGAAGAAGTCTGCCTCTTGACCTACTTCTGCACGACGCTTTTGCGCCTCCTCCTGTTGAATCAGACCGGCATTCAGATCGGCATCGATCGCCATTTGTTTTCCTGGCATTGAGTCGAGTGCGAAACGAGCAGAAACTTCTGCTACGCGACCAGCACCCTTGGTAATTACGACGAAGTTAATAATCGTAATCACCACGAAGATCACAATACCCACAGCGAAATTGCCGCCAATCAAAAACACACCAAAAGCCTCAATGACTTTACCAGCAGAGTCAGTTCCCTTGTAACCATCTAAAAGGACAATTCTGGTAGATGCAACGTTGAGTGAAAGACGTAAAAGTGTTGTTAATAGG
>Ga0214921_10004198_pt1 | contig 21399 bp, 31 predicted proteins | sample LL1505_MetaG_FD_177992 | JGI IMG/M metagenome (GOLD analysis project Ga0214921, IMG submission 177992) | Freshwater microbial communities from Lake Lanier, Atlanta, Georgia, United States - LL-1505 | ecosystem: Environmental > Aquatic > Freshwater > Lake | place: USA: Georgia | collected...
ATTCCAAAACTTACGGATTCAAAACTCTGCGACTCGACTACATTGATTGGTTTTTCTAGTAATTTCATATTCTTAATATAAATGAATTTTAATTTAGAGTCAAACAGATTTTATAAAATATTTTTTTGTCAAGCGTTAAATTCTGCAAACTCTTGAGGCACAACAACATTTGAAGGATAAGAAATAAACATAGGAGCAATATCTTTAATAGTATATCCAGCTAAACCGCAACCGATCTTGGTTACTAAGAAATCTTTTAGAGGATAAGTCTTTGCTACATCTAGAAATTCATTTACATAAAATTTAATATATCTTAACGGCAAAGCATTTAAATTATGATCTTTGGTAGGAATAGCATAACTCTTTCCTTGAAACCCAACTCCTTGACCCCATTTTGCACCAAATTTATCTAATGCTAGTTTCGCTGTTCCTCCAGCGTGAATACCAAATAGGTTTGAGCCAAATACAAATACTTGGCAATCAGCAAGAGATTGAACATTTTCTGGTGTGTATTTCATTTTTACTCGTACTTCTCTCTATCAATATTTATCACATAAGGAAATCTTGGCACTTGATCTGGAGTATAATTAAAAAACTTAATTGTTGCAGTTTTACCTACCAAAGCATTTCTTTCTTTATAGACTTCTTTAAGATAACCAAAATCACCTTTGATATTACTCTTAAAGTATTTTCCTTGAGCGTTCACAAACTCCATATATCCAGCAGTTCCTTTACGATTGCCTTCACCTTCTTGGACTCCTTTGATAATAAATTCAGCGTCCATAAACTCTTTTCGCTTGAGAAGAAACTTACTACGCTTATTTTCATAAGGTCTATTTAGTCTAACCATTTGACCTTCGTAACCTTGTTCCATATACATTTCATAGGCTTGAGTTAATTCTTCTTCTTTGCTTACTTTTAAAGTAGTCACAACAACAATGCTAGTATATTTTCTTTTGGTAAGAGCATTAGAAACCATTTCATATCTCTCATAGAATAAATCTTTCTCATTTAATAAACCGATTCTAGGAGCATCATAAACCCAATACTGAATACTATCTGCACTCTCTTCTAATTCTTTATCGTCTGGCTTAGTTCTTTTAACTAAGCTACAAATCTTATTAAAATCATTAGCAAACTTATCGCAATATAATTCACCATCAAGAATCGCATTAGGATAATCTTTAAAGAATAAATCAAGATTACTACGAATATGAGGAGCAGAAATAACCTTCTTGCCGTTTCTGGTGAACATTCCTTCTTTGGTTACGATGCAACGAATACCATCAAGTTTGGGTTGACTATAAACTGGATAGCTAATTTCGTGATCTTCATACTTTTGTGCAAGCATTGGCTCAAAGTATTGAACCTTATTAATATCTTTGATAGATTCAAAGTAACCAGATTCTAACTTTTTCTTTCGTTTAGCTTCTGCTTCTTTTAAACATTGTTCTTCTGGAGTTGTGGCATTTGCTTTGCCAGCATTTTTGATTTCGCAATCGCTCCAATTATTCGTGATCTTTTCTCCATCGGTTTGACCAGAGATGGTGCGATATTGACTACCTTTGACTTCAATAGTCCACTCTTGAACTTTGCCAGTCTTTGTCTTTTTATAAATTGTATCTAACTTCATAGCCTCAGTATATACTGGACTAACCAAATGGTCAAATTTTGTTTTTTTTTGATTTACAAGGAGTTGTGACTTTTAGCAAAGAAAAAGTTCCATCCTTGTTATCGTGCCAATCTATCGTATCACCGATTTTCCATCCCATTTTATTGATTAAAGAATCTGGTAGCTCAATGTATTGGTATCCATCTTGTTCTTTAACTTTAAGAATATGAGTATTTTTCTTCATTTAAAATCCACAAGAGGTTCTAGATTACTAAATAAATCTTTGAGATGATTCATCTCTGGAGGTAGTGGGTCAAATTGAATATTTTTTCTTGCCCTTTCTTGAGGAGTATCATTCATTACTGATACTTCTTCTAATCCATATTTTCTTATTGCATCATTATACGCTTGACCAGCATCATCTTCATTATTATAATAACCAAGCGAAATCGTTTTATAATTTAAAGTTAAATTTGCTTGCCATTTTTTATGTTGCTTATTCCAACAAACGCCTTTGTATTTTGATGAAGTTCTCTTTTTTATTTTGTGAGAATTTCTAGTGTTTTGAGAGGTAGTAAGTTCTCTTAAATTTTCTATTTTATTATTTTGAGGATTTGTGTCTTTATGATCTACTAATCGAGGTAAAAATCCATTATGCCAGTAAAAAAATAATCTGTGCAAAACAAGTTTTGCTTTTTTATAATGTATATGATAATGTCTTTTTTCGATTGGAAGATTAAGTTCTCGGCTATTTAAATTAGGAATCATTTTTTTTCCATTACGGACTAATGTAACTTGTTGCTTTTCTAAATCTATAAACAAATCTTTTTTCATATCTTCTAAGGTAGGCCAAAACCTAAGAATAACGCAATTCTTTCTTATTTCATTTCTTTTTTTCATCTTGGTGTTAAAATCCTTATAACTTTTCTAATACCTTTCCATTGTAACCAATTCAATAAATTAATAATCTTAACAATTCCAATAGAAACTTTCCATTCAATAAGATTCATAGTTTTAACATAATATTTAAAGTAGAAACTATAAACTGGACATCTCATTTTTCTATCGTGATCTTCTATTTCTTTCATAAAAGATTCTTGTGCCTCTATTCTTTGACCAGATGAATTTTTTTCTATGGGCTTAATTAAGGATATTTCTGTTAATAAACCTTGGACTACAACGCATTTCCAGTCTGGAAAGTAATCATAGCTTTCCTTGGTTTTGCCAGAGATGTAAGCACCAAAAGTAAATGTGCCAGTATAATCATCTCTAAAAACTTCTTCTCTACTATCTTCTACCAATTTATTCTTATTAAAAAATTCACCAAATCTACTATTATCTTTTACATAATCTGGATTATCTTCCCAATGGCTAGTTATTTTTAATTCAAATAGTCTATAATCACGGATAACATAAGTAGACATAAGACTTTCTTCTAGTTCTTTTGTTTGAAATTCTTCTTTCTTAAAATCAATGTTAAGAGCTTTTAACTCATCATTAAGAGGTAAATCTTGCTCGACCTTGATATAATTAAACATACCCATATACTTATACTACTCTTTATTTAATTTTTGTCAATTTTATATTATCTTTTTTATCTATACTAACATAACTACATTCTTTTTCGCAAAAGCTACCAGTATTTATATATTTATCTGTATATTCTGGAAGATGAGTATGACCACATATTATAGTATCATAGTTATTAAGCTCTATATATTTTAGAGCATTTGTTTTGATATTAGAGCTTTTTTCAACAAAATCATTTGTTCTAGCTTTAAAAAATCTAAAGAAATCATCTGCAAATGGAGTATATTTTCTAACAAAGTAATACCATCCAATAATAAAATTAGAAAGATGTTTATACTTTGTGAAGTATATATCAAAAACATCTCCGTGAATTACTAATATTTTTTTACCTTTTAATTCTATTATATGCTCGTCTGCACAATGAAATCCTAATAAGATGCTCATAAAGTCTGCTTTTAAAAAACAATGATTGCCGATTAGATAAATTATGTTGCTTTTTTTAGATAACTTTCTTAACTTAGACAAAACTTTCCAATGGTCTTTTTTAAGCCTATGCAAATTATGGTGGTCAAATAGATCACCAGCGATAATTATATTTTTCGCTTTATTTTGTTTTAATACTTTTAATAGTATTTCTGGTTTGCAATCTTTATCACCAAGGTGAACATCTGATATAATTAAATATTTATTTTCCATTTTAAAATACTTTTTTTAATTGGTCTGCTATTTCGTGAAATTTATTTATATCATATCTTTGTCTACCAAGATTTGAGAGCCTTGTGCAAATAACAATATTATTTTTATCATAGCCTTTGCTTTCGTCTAGTCTATCTGCACTAGGGGCGAGTGGATGCCAACTTACATATAGTAAATCCAAGTTCATCGGTACATTAAACCAAAAACATCTAGCGTTTTGATGTTCATATATTTCTTCTAAATCCTCTGCTGTGACACTTACTGGAATTTTCTGACCCAATCTACTTTTTGTCATAGCTCTTGCTCTACCACCAGAATTTTTAATATTATTTAAAAGTTTTAAGAATGGGTTTCTTTTTCTTCCGCTTTTCATAAATTAATTACCAATGATGAAGAGCATTTATAATAAGTACGATATTAGCTATCACACCTAATATAACCACAAATAATTCATATACTTTATGTGTCATAAATTAGCGAAAGATTGTTCTTTCATTTTTAATTCAAAATCAACATCTATATTATCATATCCATAAGTATTTGGCAAGGACTTTGCGTAGTCTGCGTGTTTTCTAGGATTCTTATGACCATCTATGCTCTCAGAGTAATGAAACAATGGAGTATGATTGCCCCAAGTAATTCGTGCAAGATGAAAGGCTTCTTCTTCTGTTAAATTATCTGGATGACATTTATGATGAAGATAATCAAAGGTAATAGGAATATTAGAAACCGAATGAAAATACCTCATTAGCTTCTTAACTGACCAACAAGTATCTTTATCGTCATTCTCAATAACTAATCTAGACTTAACATCATCTGATAGTCTTTGAAAGTTGCTCATAAATTTCTTTACTATCTCATTTAGATTGCCCTTGGAATTATGTATGTGCATATTCATAGGAGAATCATAATTAAGTGGACAACCAATTTGCGTCATAAACCAACCATAGTGATTTAATTCTTTGATTGTTTTAGTGATTGCGTTTTCGTTATCACTTGCAAGAACATTAAATTCAGAGGGATGGCAAGATACTCTAACATTCCTAGATTGAATAAGGTTCTTGATAGTATCAAATGATACTAATATTTTATTATAATCTGGTAAATCTTGTAATGATACATTCGCTTTGTCGTAAGTAATAAGAGGAAATAAATCAGAAGAAATTCTATAAGTATGATTATGGTCTGCACAATACTTTATGTATTGATATGTAGTTGTCATATTGTTCAATATCCTAGAAGAAAGAGTAGATAACGCTTCCTTTCTATCCATAGATGAGAAACGAGCATAAGTCATAGTGTTGAACTTGATAGGGTTATCTTGTTCAGCTAAACTTGAAACGATACAACATACTCCTTTTCTCATTCTATAATAATACTACTTTTTGCTAACTCTGTCAAGAGTCTATATATTATTCGTAAATGTATCTAACTGAACCATCTTTGTTTTTTAATTCTTTTTTAATCAACACTTTGTCTTTTTTAGTTTTCCAGTCTATAATATCGTAGTTATTTTTAAAGCTATCAGAGAAACAATTTCTCGGTTTGCTTCCTTTTCCAGCTCCTTTATTTGGCATTTTTTCGTTCACAAATACGACTCTTTATTTGGCATTTTTCTGTTAGCAAATAAGGTTTATTATTTGGCATAATTTCATTAGCAAATAGAGATTTATTTGCAAGAATATCGTTAGCAAATATTACTTTTTGAAATCGCCAAGATCACGATCAAAACTAAACTTTCCAACGCTCTCAACTAGACCTTCATATGTCTCTTCTGTGCATCCTGCCATTTCAGTAAATGGTGCTACTACTGCGAAAATTCCAAATGCACCAATCGTTGCTGCACTTGAGATTGGTCTAACAAACACAAGATCTCCTGCGGCTAGAAAGCCATCTGCTACTGGCGTGGATTGATTAGCTGTACTAGAATCGGCAAGAGTAAAACAGGTGGATGCAAGAATGAGACTTAATAGTATATTTTTGATGTTTTTCATATTATATATTATAAGCGGATCTTGTGGTTTTATCAATTATATTTGGCGTTTTCTTGTTAGCAAATATGATATTTCGGAACGAGTAGGATTTGAACCCACGGATAGGTTTAACCATCGGAAGTTTAGTAAACTTCTGCTTTAGACCACTCAGCCATCGTTCCTTAATCATTATTTTCTGCAACTTCGTTAACATGTTCTTTAATTAAATTATATAACCTAACTTCTTCTTTGTTTGCTTGTCTTTCTATTTTAGATAGATCATTAAACTTATATTCTTTTAGTTGATGATGCTTAAAGCGATATACTGGTTTATTTGAATAAGAGTCATTCGCAAATCTAATATATCTAAATGGTAATTCTTCACCTTTGATCTTATAAAGAGCACCTAGCGTTAGCTCTACTTGCTCTTCTGGAAAAATCCCATCAATAAAATTTAATATTTTAACCCAATTCATATATTTGTTTTATGGATTTTTTTTAATATAAAATGAACCTTTATTCTTCGATAAAGAATCTTTAATATATTTTTTCGCTAATTTATCTCCTTCATCAGTAAAGGGGAAAGCTCCATATAGAAAATTATCATTTTTAGAATAAACGCCGTAATATTTTTGTTTTTTATTCTTAGCCATATTAAGGTTAATATGCGCTATAAAGCCCAAGAGCTTTGTCTAGCATCTCTTTTAGCAATTTTAAATGATGCAAATCCCAAGAATCTCCAGAATCTGTATTCTTTTTGGTTTGCAAATCTTCGAATTGTTTCTTTTCAATAATTTGATCTAAAAGAGAGAATGATTTTCTAATTTCTTCTCTCCAATCATTTTCCATACCTGGGCTTGGGCTTGGTATCATATATAATGATATAAAATACTAGTCAAAAATCCAAATTTAATGTAATATAAGGATATAGTTCTTTCTTATTGGGCCCGTAATGGTTTCGATTTTAGATGTCGAAATTAAAATGCAAGTGGAGGTTGAATCGTGGACTCCTTAAAAAGTTTCAATTATATCAACTGCCAAAACAGCAAAATATAAAGGTCATATTTCAGCAAGAGTTTCTCTTGTTGAGTTGACCGCTTCTGTAGCTTAAGTTACAGCGTGATACCCTTGACGCATCTATTGGGATATTGCGTAATTAGATGTCTTATTATTAGTAGTTTGCTTATTCTATTAGTATTAAGTATTAAAAATAAACTCGCTGAGTATGTTTGTTCTTTATCTATACAAAGCTAAAAACAAAAAGAACTAAACTTGTAGTATTTTAATTTGGATTTTTAAAAGACAAGAGTTCAATTCTCTTCGGGTCCAAGCAAAAAAACTCTCTTCGCTTACAATTTATTTAAATACTATTTCTATTACCAGAAAATATTATCTCACAATGGTCTTTAAGCTCATTAATAATAAACTCTTTCATAGAAGTAAAATCAATAAAATCTATGTGGCTCGGACCATATTCGTTGTCTGTTATTATCTTGTATTTATTAATATCTTGTAGAATATCACATTTATTAATAATTAATTTCGTTGTTCCAGAAATCTTAATGGCTTGCTTTAAATGGTTTAACCTCAACCAATTGACTATCCTTTTGCGACCAGTAGTAGAACCGAACTCTTTTCCTAGTTCAATTATCTTATTAAGATCTTCATTATTCCATAATGATTCTGGAAATAATGGGTCTACTCCGCTTTTAGTATCATAAATTTTAGCTACCCCAATAATATCTCTAATTTTCTTAGGACTGAATCCAAGTGAGCAAGCATTATATGGCAAAGTTTCACTACTTGTAACATATGGATAATCTCCATAATTAATGTCTAACCAAAAACTTTGAGCACCTTCGCAAAGAATTTTTCCAGACAGTTCTCCATTCCAAATATACTTCTTATCCAAATAAGAGCCTACTAATTTTCCGACTCTAAGCATTTTATCTGCATATGCTGGAGCAATGCCTTGGCCAGTTGTTCCAAGTTTAGGTTTTAAAAATTTAAGATCGTACTGAATATGCTTTTCAGTAATAATATGAGCTTTAGGGCTTACTTTGATTAAAGATGTATCAAATCCTTCTGCCTTCAAATATTCTATTTCATCAAAAAATTTATCAATGTTTATAACACAATTTGGACCAATAACACTAAGTTTATTTTGAAAAACTCCACAAGGAATAATATGAGTTTTATATTTTTTATCATTAAGATAGACTGTGTGACCTGCATTGGGACCACCATTCCAACGACAAACAGCATCATAATTTTTAGCGATAGCATTACTAATTTTGCCTTTACCTTCATCTCCCCAAGAAAGACCGAAGATAATATCTACTAATTCAACCTCCATTTTTTAATTTTTGCCCTTCAGATTCTAGATAATTCATTAAAAGTTTTTTACAAAAATCGTAACCTTCTGCACCGCAACACTTTTTAAATTTTTTATTTTCTAAAGGGCATACGTCATTTCTATTCATTTTTGGAGCAATTCTATGTATTGGTGCGCCTTCATAAGCTCTTAAGTATGGACTTTCTATTTGGTTGAAGATTGAATCTTGAGGATTAATCTCGGTGATTTCTTTATTTTGTTCCATATGATTAGGTCTCTTTTGAAGTGTTTAATTTCGATATTAAATAATTAATAATTACTATTAGATTAATAATATCTTTCTCTTGAATGTTCTTGGGGTCACAAAAATCTGTTGAGTCTTTGAACTTTTCACAATAAGAATTTATTGTTTCTGCTATTTTTGAAGAAGTAACATAGGATATATTAGTTGTTTGAGCTACGCTAGATAGAGGTTTGTATAAAGCCCATAATTGATTTTTTTTATTTATTGATATAGATTTTATAACTCCATTTTTCTCTAATTCTTGCAAAGCTAATAAGACCATAGCTTTTTCTTCGTCTGGATCTTTTGCTGTCAATCCTAGAAGATCTCTATATTTCGAGCTATTAAATACTATATTATTTGCAAAATAATTTAATAGTATCACCATGTAATCTACAATTGTTTTATTTTCCATGAGCAAAGCTTTCGTACATATTATTAGCTGTTGTTCTTACTGCTATAATTTTACCTGTCCATAATCCTCCACGCATTTCTTCTATTGTCCTAAATCCAAGATAGCTCATGGCGCTTCTTAATCCATTTGTAAAATCATAAACCACATCTTCTATTGATTTATTTTCAATAATTGGAATCATAGTTTTATCTCCTTCTACAAAAAGATTCTTTTTGCTTCCATCATATAGTTCATAATCTTCAACAACGTCTTTACTTGCCATGCCTCTGTATACGGCAAATCTTTTTCCATCTTTTTCTATAATATTTTCTTCATCAACAGTATCGCTTAGTCCAGCAAATATTCTTCCGCAAATTACTCCATCTGCACCGCTAGCAATGGCTTTAGCCAAATCTCTTGGGTTTCTAATTCCACCATCAGCTAAAATACTTGGTCTATTCTCTTCTTTGGGGTTTTCTTGTCTGAAATGATCTAAATTACCTAATTGATAATTTCTTATAGCGGTCCAAGCATAAGATAAACCAGTAACACTTGGACATCCAATTCCAGTTTTAATTTGAGTTAGACACATACTTCCTGGCCCAATAAGATGTCTGAACCCATCAGCCCTTAAATTTGCTAGTCTATGTACGCTAGCTTTGGTGAGAGTATTACCTACAATAATGTCTTGTTTATATTCAGACTGCTTATACCATATTAAGAAATCTTCAACGCTCTTTGCTAGACCATTAGCCGTATCTAAAAATAATACATCAGTATATTTAGAAAGTCCTGCAATTCTTTCTGCTGCATCTTTTAATCCTATTGCACATATTGATCTGCCACTTTCATCTTTAATCTTTTTAGCTTTCAAAGACTGCTCTTCAATAGACATAAATCTATGCAAGACCCCCGCGCAACCAATTTTATTAACCTTGATACACGCCTTTACAGAAGATACTGTATCCATTGGTGATAATACTATTGGAATATCAATATAGTTATTTTTAGAAATTTTTGTTCTCGTACTGACTTCTTTTCTTGAGCCTATGTCTGAGAAGTTAGGTAAGAGGGTTATATCGTCATATCCGATAGCTTCTTTAAAAAAAACTTGCATCCTAAGATGATAATATAAACATATTAATTAGTCAAGACGTTTTTACCATATTCAATTAGGGCGTTTTTGCTTCTCATTCCATGAACTATAGCAGGATTTATAATGAATTTTTCCATTGTCATGTACGATACCCATTCCCATGTTTTATCTTCTGGTAGAATTCCATTGAAATTACTTGTCCAATCAGAACCCCAATAATTAAAATATTTTTCTGCAAATCTGTTTTGTATATTTTTGCTTGCTATGTGAGATATATAGCCTATTGATACCTCTTCTGGAACTGTATGATTTTGCAACTTTAAATAAGTATGACATTTGAAAGCTAAATCAAAAGCTTCATTGACAAAATATTTTTTACAGATCCAAAATCCTCCATTCGTATTTCTTATTTCTTTAGAAGTCACTCCTAATTTTTGAAAATATTTAACTAAATCTTGATTTTTTATACTCCACCAATCTCCTCTTTGAGTTTTAATTGAATTTACTGGACTTTCTAGAAATGAATGCCAAGGATCGCCGTTTAAAATTTCTTCTATAGTTACGTCTGGTTTTCTTACAAAAAAATGATCTGCATCAATAAAAACAAAAACATCATAGTCTAATTTAGCTATTTCTTTTAGGTAATGAAATTTAAAAAATTGTAATTGATCTAATTGTATCGTTGGAATAAGTTGGTGATTATGGGCGTACTTTAATTTTTTATCAGAAAAAATATGAAAATCTTCTGTTATTCCAACGTCTTTGAATGATTTTAACAAAGATTGCAATATATAAGAATATTGCCCCCAAGCTATAGACCAATAACATATTTTCATCAAAATATTTAAATATTAATAATATATTTCTGAAAATACTCTATTCCATAATTTCAATTGTTTATTTGAATCGCAGTATATGTCCTTAAGATAGTCACTACCTGCTTTACCTAATTTTAATCTTAACTCAAAATTATTTTCTAATTCTTGAGCATATTTCTTACAGTCTTCGTAAGATTCATATAAAAAACCTGTTTCACCATGCAATATCTGATTTGGAAAAAAATATTTATTTGGAGCTATAATTGGTAAACCACAAAGTCCAGCTTCCACGATTGCTCTACTTTCATTTTCTACGAATGAAGAATGAGAGTTGTATAGGTATAGATCTAAGGAATTTAAAAACTCTTGAGTTTTTTCTTTATTTGGAGGTAAAATTTCCCATTTTGAATCAAAATCATACCAAGAAAATCTGGTTAAGAAATTCTCAGCAACCCCCATTATTTTAAACTTAGGATTCTTAAGGTTTAGATTTTCATAAAATGCTGGAAAATCATTTGAAAACTTTCTCCAGTCTGGTCTGCTATGTTTACCTACAGTAAATATATCACTTCTTTTTCTTTCAAAAAATTTATAATTATTAGAATCAAAATAATTTCTAATAAAATAAAATTTTTCTCTAATAGCTTTTCCTGTACTAGTGGTTAATTGACTTTTATGAAAAGTAGTAGTATATAAATTTACGTCTACTAAACCTTTCTCTATAGCTTCTATTTCTTCTTGACATAACCTATAAGTCATATCATTCATCCATATAAATTTTAAACCAGAACTTTTAATTTTTTCTAATCTCCATTTATCTGTAAATAATCTAAAATTACAGCATGATATAGCAACACCTTCCATATGTTTTTCTAAATCAGTCCATCTTAAACATTCCCCATTATTTTTCGTAATAAAATCAACATTTTCTTTTTCTTCCAATCTAAAGTCGTCATTCGGAACCACTTTAACTTTAAATTGTTTCTGTGAGCCAAATAACCTAATTAAATCTTTTAATCTTGTATCTGCTCCACCTAATTCAGAAGGCCATTGAAAAAAATATATATTCATTACAAATTAAATAAATGATTTGTCTCATGAAAAAACATAAGCTCTTTAATGTCCAATCTAATTTTAAGCTCCTCTATTACCGATTGGTCTATTCTTGTATGTAATATCTTATATAATTCAATTGCTTTGTCTTCGTTCGGTTTTCTTTTACAAGAACATCCTTTGTATGCCGCATCTAAATAATCCTTAATTGTAGCTAAAGTCGTATCTTTGAAGATTATATCTTCGTTCGAGTCTAGTATTGAATAAAAACTTTCAATATTAGGTATTATTCTTTTTTCATCGCTCATTTTTCTATTAGTCTCCTAAGTATATTATATAGAATTATAGATCCAATATATATGGATGGCAATAATAAAATGTTTTTATAAAAAATGCAAGATATTAAAGAAGCCCAAAAACTTAAACAGAATGGGCAAGAAAAAAGTTTACTAAAAAAATTAGGATTTTTAATAGATAAAAAATCTATATAAGATATAGCAGGGTTTACTTTTTTATATTCATAAAAATTATTGATTCTAAACAAAAAAGCTAATTTAAAAATTTTACAATATTCTAAAAAAGCTTCTGTATGAAACCAAATGATTAATACAAAATTTATCCAACATATTTGATTTAATAAGCTATTGACACACATATATATCTATTATATAATATCTCGATTAAATTATCTAATGAAATCTAAGTTTATTATAATAGCTAAAACAATAGGAGAACAAATAGCTAAAGCGTCAGAAGACCCATTTCAAAAAGTAGGTGCAGTTATATTAAATGAAGAGGGAAGGCTTCTGTCTGCTGGATATAACGGTTTAATTCAAAATAAAAATGTTAATAAATCATTCTGGAGGAGCCGATCTAAAAGAAGACCATATATGATACATGCTGAAGCTAATGCTTTATCATGTATATCTAAATACCAAAATCCATACCTAATATATACAACACTATTACCTTGCGGATATTGTGCTAATTTAATTGCTTGCCATAATATAAAACATGTTATATACTCGAATGAGTATAAGTATGATCATACAGCTAAAGATATATTTAAATTTTACAATATAACTTGTGAAAAATTAAAATAATGAAAATAATAGGTATCTCTGGTGTGGCAAGGTCTGGCAAAGACACATTATGTAATTTAATTTCAAGATATTTATCTGAAAAAAATATAGAATCTCAAAGAATTGCTTTGGCTGATAAGTTAAAAGATGATTTAAAAGATTTTCTTTTGGAAAAATTTAGTATAAATATACTCTCTCCTACTTCAGAAGAAAAAACCTTACTAAGACCTATATTAGTTTCATATGGTAAAGTAAAAAGATCTTTAACTAAAGGCAAATATTGGACTAGTATGCTTGAGGATCATTTGGACACATTGAAGAAAGAAAAAGTGGTACCGATTATTACTGATATAAGGTATATGGAATACCCAGAAGATGAATTTCATTGGCTTAAGAATAAGTCTGGTATATTAATTCATATATCTAGATTAGATAATGAAAATAAGACAATACCTCCAGCTAACACTGAAGAAAAACAAAACGATAAAAGGATAAAAGAAAGTGCAGATTTTCAATATGTTTGGCGTACTGAAGAAGATATAGATTCTTTATACTACGAACATATAAATTTCTTAAAAAAAATATATGAATCAATCAAATAATTTAGATTACCTAACCGACGTTTATCTAATAGAGAAGATTAAATGTGAAAATTGTAATGACTCTATGAAAGAGCTGGAAACTAGACATAGTGGAATATGTTTTAGCATGATAAAAAAATACTATAATAGTATGTCTTGTGCTGGAATTGACCCTAATGAGGTTGCTAAAGAAAAAAACTATATTATATATAAATCTGCTTTGAATTTTGATGTAACAAAAAATGTTAAATTTTGTACTTGGTTAGGAAACCAAATGAGATATCATTGTCTAAATTCAATGAATAAAAATTCTAATACTCTAAACATGGAAAATGATTCAATAAAAATGATCCTAGAAAAAAGACAAGCTCAGGAGAAAACCTTCTTATCTAATGAAGATAATTATAATTTTATATTTAATTTATTAGGCCAATTTAAAGACGATAGAATAACTAAAATATTTAAAATTCGTTATTTTACAAATAAAAAAAATGTATCTTGGAGTAAAATCGGTAAGGAACTTAATATTAGCACTCAAACAGTGATTAATTTACATAATAGAACATTGAAGTTCCTCAAAAATAAATTAGAAAGTAATAACTTTCAAGATACTATCTAATAAGGAGAAAATAATGAACGAAAAACAACAACAAAATAATGACTGGTCAAAAAGAGAAATAGGTGCGCTTTGGAAAAAGGAAGGCAAGAATCAAAAATATCTTTCTGGCTATTTTAAGGATGAACTTGGGGAAAGAGTAGAAATCGTCGTATTCGCTAATAAATTTAAAGATAAAAATGAAAAAGCTCCAGACTATAGAGTATATATATCCAAACAAACTGAGGATAAGCCTACTCAAGTAAAAGTACAGGAAAAAGTAGTAGCCAAGAAAGTCTCTCCTAAAGTTTCAGAGGTAGAATTAGAAGAAGAATTGCTGTGAAGCTTTGCTTACACCTACCAATAAATCAAGTTAGTTTTGGTCAAGTCTCGACTCTTCTTCTTAGGGAGATATATAACTCTAAGGAGATAGAGTCTAGGCTTTTCCTTATAGGAAATAATGTAGATTTATCATCTCAAAACACTTTAGAGCAAGGATTTTTAGATTGGCTACAGGTTCAATTTAAAGATACTTTATCTACGCATAAAAGAGAGGATGATACATTAAAGCTTTGGCATTTGAATGGGTCATTTGAAAGTATATCTAACAATCAAACTTTGTTATCTTTCTATGAATTAGACTCTCCTACTAAAGAAGAAATTAACATAGTTAAAAACCAAAAGAATGTAATATTTACATCTAATTATACTAGTAATATTTTTAAAGAGAATGGCTGTAAAAATACTCATTTTGTACCATTGGCTTTTGATAAGTATAATTTTAAAGTAACTAATAAAACTTATCATACTGATGATAGAATCATATTCAATCTATGTGGTAAATTAGAAAAAAGAAAGCATCATAGAAAAGTAATTAGAGCTTGGATTAAAAAATATGGTAATAATCCTAAGTATTTTTTGCAATGCTCTATTTTTAATCCTTTTATAAAAAATGAAGATCAACAAGCCCTTCTTGGAGAAATATTAGAAGGTAAATCTTATTTTAATGTATCGTTCTTAGGCATGATGCAAAAAAATGAAATATACAACGACTATCTTAATAGTGCAGATATAGTTATTGGAATGAGTGGTGGAGAAGGTTGGGGATTACCAGAGTTTCAATCTGTAGCTATGGGTAAGCATGGAATTATTCTTAATGCTCACGCTTATAAAGAATGGGCTAATGAAGATAACTCAACTATGGTAGAGCCTTCTGGTAAAATTGAAGCTTATGACAATATGTTTTTCCCAAAAGGAAGTATTTTCAATCAAGGCAATATTTTTGATTTTAATGAAGAAGACTTTATTTCTGCTTGCGAAAAAGCTTGCGAGAAAGTAAGATTAAATAAAGTTAATAAAAAAGGTCTAGAGCTACAAGATAAATTTACTTCTGAAAAATTTCTACAAGATGTCCTTGCCGTAATCAAGAAATAATATGCCAGAGTATTTATACGAACATCCAAAAACTAAAGAGGTCATTAGCGTAATACAAAGTGTTCATGACGATCATGAATTTTTTGATAAAAAAGGTGTTAAATGGAATAGAGTGTTTACTGCTCCAGAATTAAATACTGAAGGTACATTAAAAGCCGATTGTACAGCAAGAGAATTTAGCGATTTCACTGGCAAAAAAAGGGGTAATGTAGGTGATCTTTGGGATAGAAGCGCTGAATTATCAGCAAAAAGAGAAAAGATACTTGGTAAAGACCCATTAAAACAAAAATATTTCGATAATTGGAGTAAAAAAAGAAAAGGTAAAAAACATCCTTTGTCTAAACAGGATTAATTTTTTCTATTAAAATGATTTTGTATTATGTCAAAATTACGGTCTAATTTAGCTTCTATTCTATCAAAATAAGCTTCGAATGATTCTTTCGTTACATAAGTAGTAGAAATTTTTAAAGCTAGATCTGCTATTTCTTGTTGGTGCTTTCTACCTTCTAATTCCATTTCTTTTCTTAATGTTATAAAATCGCTAAACGTTTTATCATTTATATCCTTCATTAAAGTCTCTTGTTTGTCAAAAAGAGAGAAAACTCTAGTAAACAACCATCCTCCTAAGAAAGAAAGTGCTCCTAAAACTAAATTAAATATAATAGTAATATCTAAATTCACATAGATAATTACACATTAATATATAACTATTATAGCTTTAAATCACCAAAATCTTCGTCTTCTATGTCTGTCTTTCTTGCTCCGACTTTATAGCTAGATATCTCTGTTTCTTGTGGTGCAACTTGTACTTTGCTGCTGTCTAAATAGCTATCATGCCAACCAGCAATAGGATTATCTTTTTGATTAAATATCTTCTTATAACCCAAGCTTCTTAGTCTACTATCGCAAAGCCACTTAGAGTAACCATCTAGAACGTCAGCATTTAATCCAAGTAAACTACCTTTACTGAAGAGATACTGAGACCATTCACTTTCGTTCTTAGCGGCTTGTTCATAGAAAGCATATATCTTATCTTCATTTTTCTTTACAATAGATGTAAAGCCTTCTTTATCTTCATCACGAAGTATCTTCAATAGATTTTGAGAGGTAGCAAAATGCAAAGCTTCATCTCTTTGAATGAATTTTATAATCTTAGAGTTACCTTCCATCTTTCCACGATATCCAAAATAAAAGGAACAAGCAAAAGAAACATAAAACACAAGTCCTTCCATTACATTAATAGAAAGAATAGCATCAAAAATCTTTTGTTTAGGGTCTTTCTTTTCGTCACTACCAAGAATTTTATCAAAATTATCTCTAATTAATTGGGCACGACTTGTTATTTCTTTATCTTCCATGATGCTATCAAAAAATTTTGTAGGATCTGGATGAACATTGTTTAAAAGATAAGAGTAGGAATAGCTATGAATACCTTCAAATTGAGCCCAAGTGTTCATGCATATTTCAAGTTCTGGATTACTGACATAGTCTTTTAATGAATGTATGCTTCTAGATAACATACTATCACCAAGAGTTTGAAATCTTAAATTACTATCAAATACAAATCTTTCTGTGTCAGTTAAATTTTTATAATCACTTCTATCTTTTCCTAAAGCAATTTCATGAGGCCACCAAAAGTTTTCGTTTTGCTTTTTGAATAGCTCAAAAAATATTGGGTACTTAAACCTATCGTATCTTTGCAAATTTAAATCTTCGCCAAGAAACAATGGTTGTTTGGTGAAATCTACATTTTTAAAATTCAATACGCTTTTCATAATTTACATGCTCCACTAGCGCAGTCATCTTCTTTTTGTGTCATAGATTGCTCTTTATCTCCATCGTCTGTATTATTATAATACAAACTAATTAGTCCAAGGCTATAAGCATACATTATTTCTTTCATAACTTTGCTATCTGGTAATATATGGTTATCATAATGACTATAATTATAATATACATTAGTTGAAATAGCCATATCAATATATTTTTGAATTACTGCATTTATTTTCAATAAGCCTAAATTGTCTTTAAAATCAAAAGCTAGTTCATAATTATGATCATATCTTCCAATTCCTGGAACCATAACTGGAAGTTTACCCATTTTACTTGTCTTATAAGTGATAAGGCTACGAATAGGTTCAACACCATTTGTTGATGATTGGATTACAGAACTACTCTCACAAGGCATACAAGAGGATAATGTAGAGTGTCTTAATCCAAATTCTTTGATGTCTTTCCTTAGTTTCTCCCAATCAAGTGATAGTTTTCTTTTAACTAGTTCGTCTACTTTATCTTTGTATGTATCTATTGGCAGTATTCCTTTAGAGTATTTTGTGTTTTCGAACTTTTCACATCTGCCTTTTTCTTTAGATAATTGGCAACTACTCTTTAAAAGATAGTACTGAAAATGCTCCATCCATTCATCTATTACTGAAAGAGACTTATCTGAATTGTATTTTAATTCATTTTTAGCAAGAAAAGCTGCAAGATTGGTAATTCCAACTCCAAGGCTTCTACGCTTTTTAGCAAAATTTTCTGCTGCAAAATTAAAATAGTCTTGGATATCTATAATTTCTTCAAGAAATCTTACAATTAAATCACAAACTTTTTCTAAGTCTTGCCAGTTTTTTACTTCTAACATATTAACTGCTGAAAGAATACACATGCCAATTTCTGCATCCTTATCATGGTAATCATTAAGTGGAATTGTGGGATGAATAACCTCTGTGCAAAGATTACTCATAGTAACTTTATCAGACCACGCTCCATGATTATTAGCATGATCTACATTTAATATATAAATTCTTCCAGTCTCAACTCTTTCTTTGATTATAAGAGAAAATAATTTACGAGCAGAAATTTTCTTTTTAATTTTTAGTTTCTTGGATTCACACTCTTTATAAACTTTATCAAAGTCTTTTGTTCCCCAAGCTTCATAAAGCTCTGGTACTTCGGCAGTATTAAATAGCATAATATCTTCATCTTTTAAAACTCTATCATAAAATAGTTTACTCATGCCAACTGTATAATCAAGTTTACGAACACGATTATCATCTGTTCCAGCATTATTTTTTAATACTATGATATCTTCAATTTCGTAATGCCACCATTGGATATTACAGGTTGCACTTCCACCTCTTAGTCCATTTTGTTGCCAAGCTTTTACGCTACTCTCATAAATTTTTAAGAATGGAATCAAACCAGTGTGAACGACTTCTCCATTTTTAATTGGTGCACCAATTGCTCTAATTTTGCTAACATCAATACCAATGCCACATCTATTTGCTGTAGCCATACTTACTGCTGTAGCACTAGCAGTAATACTTTCTCTTGTGTCATCTACCCCAATTAAACAACAGCTTGCATAATTTTTACTAGATGTTCTTACTCCTGCCATAATTGGAGTTGGTAAATTTATTTTATGTTTGCTAATAGCATCGTAAAATTTTCTAACATAAGATAATCTAGTCTCAGTTGGATAATTAATAAATGCATAGGCAGATATCAATATGTAAGCGAATTGTGGAGTTTCATAAATTTGTTGAGTCGTTCTATTTTTTATTAAATATTTATCACATAATTGTTTTATACCAGCATAAGTAAAGATAAAGTCTCTTTCGTGATCTATAATTTCGCCTAGTTTGTTTATTTCATCTTCTGTATATTTTTCTAGGATAATCGGATCATAGATTTTATTTTTTAAACCATTATTTATAAATTCAGAAAGTCTTGGAGCATGCTTACCCTTCCAAACATCTTTTCTTAATTGATAATTAAGAAGTCTAGCTGCAACATATTGATAGTTTGGTTTTTCTATTGAAATTAAATTAGCTGCACTTTCAATTAATAAGCTATGAATTTCTTTTGTATGAACTCCATCGGTTATATTAATTTTTGCATTTATTTCTATATCTGTTAAACTTACCCCAGAGTATCCATCTATAGCCCAATTAATTACTTTGTTAATTTTTTCTATGTCAAATTTTTCAGTAGCATTATTTCTTTTTTTAACATTCATTATATAAACAACTTCCTTATTCCTTGAGTAGAAGATATTACAGCACTTTTGTAAAAAATAAAAGAAAAATATTAAATTTTATTAACATTGATACTATAAAAGTATTTCTAGTGTACTAATGTATCTTCAGATTCTTATATATATTAACTTTTCTTTGATATCCTAGAAGGCTTTACCTCATAAATGTATATTTATAAAGGTGTAAATAGTATCTTCGCCCACTTTTCTTTTGACTCCTGTATCTTTGGCGTTTCTTCCAAAGAATGGCTACAGCATTTATAGGAACGCGGTTGGTAATTCCTGTGCATTTTGCTGTACCTTACACCTACATTTCATTGCAAGCTTTTTTAAAACAAGCAATATTTTAATGGTCGTCAGCCTTCTAAGACGTTGCCATCGCGGAGCTAAGTTACTAGTGAATTTATTTGACAACTCACAAAACTGCTTTAATAGGAAGCTATGTATAGTTATAGTATCTTTTTATTGTAAATTTGTCAATTTTAAAGTGTAATTTTATTTAATAATATGGAAATTGATTTTACCAACGATATTCAAGCAGCAAAAAAAGGTAAAGCTCCACTTAATAAACCTTTTAGATTACCTTCTGGTAGTAAGAAGAAATTCGGTGTTTATGTAAAAAATGAAAAAGGTAATATTGTAAAAGTTACTTTTGGTGACCCAAATATGTCTATTAAAAGAGACAATCCAGAAAGACGTAAAGCTTATAGATCAAGACACGGTTGCGATAATCCTGGACCAAAGTATAAAGCAAATTATTGGAGTTGCAAAATGTGGAGCGCAAAACCAGTTAGTAAGATTACAGGATCATGTGGTAAACCAAATTGTGGTTCAGTTCAAAATAACGAAGAAGAAATAACTTTAGAAATAGATGTTCAAGCTAAGAATAAAGGTCTTTGGTACAACATTCAACAAAAGAAAAAAAGAATGGGCAAAAATTATAAACCAGCAAAACCTGGATCTCCTGATCGCCCAAGTCAAGAAGCTCTCAAAAAAGCTCAAGGATCAGATTATGAAAATGAAAATTATGAATGGGATGGCGAAACAGAGTTTGATCAAAATGAATTATTAAAAATTGATGCGACTTTAAATGAAGTAGAAACTATGGATGACAAAGATATGGAAGCTCATGAGATGAGCGAGGGACAATTATCAGCAATAGCAGATAAAGCAGAAAAACTTCTTGAAGCCATATCTAACCCAGAAGTTGCAGTTGGAGTACTAGAACCTTGGGTGCAAAATAAATTAGCCATTATTGATGATTATATGGCAACAATTTACGATTATATTATGTATCCATCAAAAGAAGAGACTGAAGCTAAACAAGTTGAAGGTGAAAAAAATATTAAGTAAACTCTGGAATTGGAAAACAAAAACATTACTTGTTGGGGTTGCATTAATCGTATCTTGGTTCCCTTATTTAAATAAAATTTTACTTTAACTAAAAATGTTATATAATGATGTAATAAGACCTTCTATTAGATATATTAAAAAATAAAATGAACAAAAATAAATATCAAGTGTCTATCTATTTAGAGGAATACAAAAAGGAGTAACTATATATGGAAAATAACCTATTAAAAAAGGTACTAAGAAACACAGCCGCAAAATTAATTGCGGCTTTTTTAATGTCTGGAGCTGTCCAGGAATCTCATGCAGTAGTATTTCTTTGGAACAATACTGGGTCAAACTGGACATCACCAACCAGTTGGACAAATGGAATTCAACCTTCATCAACTAGTTCTAGTACTACAACAGATGAAATTCAATTTGGTAATTTTGGAGTCAGTAACAATACTGTTGTATTGACTTCTACCAGATCTACAAGAAATATAACATTCTTAACTAATGCGAATGCATATTTGATCAACAGTTTCAATG
>Ga0214921_10004199_pt1 | contig 21395 bp, 17 predicted proteins | sample LL1505_MetaG_FD_177992 | JGI IMG/M metagenome (GOLD analysis project Ga0214921, IMG submission 177992) | Freshwater microbial communities from Lake Lanier, Atlanta, Georgia, United States - LL-1505 | ecosystem: Environmental > Aquatic > Freshwater > Lake | place: USA: Georgia | collected...
CGGATTTATAAAGGCGGCGCAACAAGTAAATGCGGGTGTTTTACAGACTACCTGGGCTGATTTTGAAAGTAGTGAAAAAAATATGTTCCTCAATATGGAACAATTTGGGGCTTATATCATGGCTTTAGATTATGCGTGGAGTGGAAGAACGGAGCTTCCTGAGGCGTTGCCTTATCGACCCATTGAAAAATGGAATGCTTTATATTTTGATCAGTCAAAGCCAATGAATATTCTTTCAGGCCCATCCTTTTCTACTATTAAAGAGCAAAAAAATTTTCAGCAACTAAAAGTTTTTGCTGATCAATCTATCTTGTCAACAGGTTTTGGTATTCAATTAAGTTCAAATATTATACTTCCAGAGGGTACGCCGGTGGGTGAAATTTCTTTTCTGGAAAATGGAAAAGAAAAAAAGATTTTGTTGAGATATGGTGTTGAAATTAGAGGTGAATATGATTTTAGACCTATATTTGCCCGTATAGAGCGAAAGGAAAAAGATGTTTTTTATTGTTTTTTCGATAAAAAAGTAAACTTAACCCATTTTTCAGTCAAAAGTATTCATCCGCTCGTTCATTTTAGATCGCAAAAATTACATTTTTTTAATTGAACAAACCATTCTTATATGAAAAATGGGATCATTACTCTCCTTACTTTCCTACTTTTTCAGCCATTATATGGACAGGATACTTTGGGCCTGATTACCCCTGACAGACCTGGTTTTGGCGATGCAGTATTCATAACGCCAACAAAGCATTTAATGATAGAAACAGGTTTTTGGACCGAAAATCAAAAGGAAGTTGGTTCTGTTATTCAGAATACAAGGGGAACTGCGCTTAATTCTACCCTGTTTCGATATGGTGTTTCAAAAAAATTTGAATTGCGTTTTGATTATTCCTTATGGCAGGAGAAGTTGAATAGGGAAGCAATAATTACAGGTTTTCAACCTGCGAGAATAGGTTTTAAAGCTGCTTTATTAGAAAATAAAGGCGCAATTCCTGCTGTAACCCTCATTGGGATGACAGGATTTCCTTTTTCAACATCATCCTATTTTAGAACGAATGGTATAAATCCAAGTCTGGAATTATCCTTTGCAAATTCATTGACTGATTGGTTGACCCTTTGTTATAATCTTGGTTCAGCCTGGGACGGGGATAACAAAAATCCCGCTTATTATTATGCTCTTTCGTTGGAAATGGCTATTTCTGACAAATTTGGATGTTATTTTCAAGGGCATGGAGATACTCAAACAATGGAACTGGCTGGAAATTCTAATCAAATGAATCAGGCTTTTATGGAAGGTGGAATTTTATATTTCCCCAAAAATTATATCCAGCTGGATATTTCATCAGGAAGAAGTGTTGGAACAATGAATACCTATTCATTTTTGACCTGTGGATTCAGTGTAAGAATTCCAAAATAAAGTTATATTTGTTATTTCGCATACCATAACCCTAAATTTTAATTAAATGAGACTTAAATATTTCTTTTTGAGTTGTTTCGCTTTGGTATTCTATAACGCCAGCAAACAATATGATGCTGCTCTTTTGCCTGAATCAACTCTTGTTAATGACCCTGAAATCACAGTAACAACTATCGTTACGGGCAATGATATTATTTGGGGAATGGAACTTTTACCTAACGGTGATTTGATTTACGGAGAAAAAAAGGGAAAAATCTATATTAAAAGAGGTGAGCAGACTATTCCTCTTGAAGGGTTTCCAGCGGTAAAATCAGTAGGTCAAGGGGGCTTCATGGATTTAAAAGCCCATCCGAATTATGAGAAAAATGGCTGGATTTATGCCACTTTCACTTCCCTTGTCTCTGAAAAAAACACGGAAGTTAAGTTGGTCCGGTTCAAGGTTAAAAATGACAAAATTCAAAATGTAGAAGATATTTTCGCTACGGGTGGGGGAAATACTTTTAATAATCATTACGGTAGTCGAATCGCCTTCGATAAGAATAATTATTTGTATGTAAGTATTGGCGAAGGGGGAGGATCCAGTTTAGGTGGACCAAATTCTACGAATAAAAATGCCCAGGATACCAAGTTAAACTGGGGGAAAGTACACAGAATGAAAGATAATGGCGATGTGCCTAAGGATAACCCTGTGCTTCCAGGAAATACTAAGCCTACAACTATTTTTTCCTACGGACACAGAAATCCTCAGGGTTTAACATTAAATCCGCAAACAGGTGATATCTGGGAGACTGAACACGGTCCAAAGGGGGGTGATGAGATAAATATTATCTCTAAAGGAGCAAATTATGGCTGGCCAACTTATTCTATCGGAATAAATTATAATGGAACTACTGTTTCAAATGATCATAAAGCTGAAGGAATTACAGAACCTATTTTTACCTGGACGCCTTCTATTGGTGTTTGTGGTATCACGTTTATTAATTCGGAAAGTTTTAAATCATGGAAGGGTAATTTTTTAGCCACAGGTCTTGCCGGACAAAAGCTTTATCGTTTTGTGATAAAAGACAATAAGGTGGTGGAAGAAAATATATGGATGGAAAAAATGGGTCGCTTTAGAAATGTTATTCAAGGTTCCGACGGGGCAATTTATATTTCATTGGAAGGTCCGGGAAGAATATTAAAGGTTACCGCTAAATAAAGATTAAGTTAAAAATAGGTAGTTAAAAGGGCTGTCGTTTTTTGACAGCCCTTTTTTCATTATATGGTGGTAAATGGCACAGAAAAGCTAAGGTTCTCCCATTTAAAAATGAGTTCTCCTTCTTTTTTAGAAGTTTCTTTCAATTCAAAGGTTAATCTCTGGGTCATTTCTGTTTGTATTGGCTTAATATCAAGTCGGAAAACATCGTCTTTTGCGTCGTAATCGTCGGATAAATGTTGCTCATGATTCGTATTGAGTATGAATGTCCATTTTTCCTTCCCGGGAATGGTGAATAAACCGTAAATGCCTGCCTTAATGACCTGACCGTTTATTTTTATATCACTACTAATTTCAAATTTGTTGGCACTGTGCGCACCTGTAACCCAAACCTGGTCAAAAGGGACCAATCCACCCCAAATAACTCTTCCTCTTACGCCAGGGGAATAGTAGTTTAATGTCAATTGCGTCTTACCTACTTTTAAAGAAGTTACTCGGGGAGTACTTGCTTTTCTAAGGTCCTCTTTAATAAGTCCGGAATTTATACTGTCGGCGTAGGTAAGTTTGACGTTTTTTGAGGATGTTTGAGCATAGCCCGAAACTTGCATAAAGCATGAAACAGATATGGCAAAAAGTAGTTTTTTCATTTTCATTATTTTTTGAAGTTAAAAAAAGTATATTCAAAATTAAGATAAACCCCGTTTGGTGCAGATCTTAACATATTACTAAATAAAGATTTCCTGTAGGCCAGATCAATGCGGCTTTGACTGTTGACAATAAATTGAATGGCTGCCGTTCCATCTATAAAGGTCTTTTGGTTATCACTCAAGGTTTGTCCCAAAAACTCAAACATTAGATTGATATTGGTCTGTTTGTAACTTTTATATGTTTTTGGATACATCAATCGACCCCAGGATAACGAATAATTGATGGCAGTGTTATCCTGCGTTTCAGGAAAAACATAGCTAGGGTTGTTATTCGTTGCCTTCTCTAAACTGATGGAGCTGCTAATGGCCGTTTTATGGACAAGCTTTGTGGCAATAAATCCCAGTTCAACACCACTGTTGTGTCCCATCGTTTCGATTTGTTCCTGATGAATATCAGCCCGGTTCTTACTCACCCGCCCATAAGCAGCTAATCTGAAATGACTGTGAATGTCATCAGAGGAGAAAAAGCGGTATTTTAAAAATAAACTTCCACCTTCTAAATACAACCTGTTGTTTCGGTTACTTAAAAAACTGGCTGCTCTGACCATTAGGTTTTTATTTATTCCATACGAAACTTCAGGCATTAAATGATAATTGTAGCCGTCTTCTAAAAGTTCTTTAAATAGGGATTGTGATAATCGAATATTGCTTGATCCTGCAGGCATATTGCTTGCAGGATCAGTTACAACGAACAATTCTTGTGCACCTAAAAAAGAAATGATATAAAGAAGACCTACGCTTAATAGGTACTTCTTCATTTATTTTCTATTTTATAATGAAAAACATCAGGCTTTTTTTGTGCATAAGTTCCAACAGAACTGTACGTTTTCAAGTACTTCTTATGTTCCTTTTGTGTCACGTAGCCTTCATCGAAAATTTTGATGGAAATTTCTTCCTCACTAAGGGGAGAACCCTTACCTAAAGGTATAAATTGACTAGCGTTCCCAGTAATAACCGAACTAGGCACAGTTACTATCAATGACCCAATAAAAAAGCCTGCTTTTTCTATATTCTCCTTAAATAAACTGGGCGCATATTTATTGTCAGGTTTAAGAAAAACGGTGAAAGTGTTGGTATTTAAATCGGTGAGGACGCTATCTACTCCAACAATGGTATTCAGTTGTTTATAAATGGCGTTGGAACACATGGAACAAGTTAATCCTGTGGCTATGATTTCTGCCTTTTTCACTTGGGCAAATGTCGTATTAGCTGCTAATAAAAAGCTGGCTAAGGTTATTAAAAATATATTTTTCATTGGTTAAATGTAAGTTATGCCTTAATTGCCAAACAATTAAGGGAGGTAATAATAAATGTTGAATATAAAAATTAGATGCTAAGATATTTTTGGTGGCAACCAAATATCGGGATGGTTAGTATTAAAATAGCCGTTCAAATAATAGAACCTAGCTTTATTCACTATATCTAAATCGGTGTATATCGGATTATTTACTCTTGGGGGTATGGTTTTTTGTATGTCTGTAATAGGACAATGACACAAGGGATCACCGCATTTTCCACCACATCCATTATCTTCACAGTCCTTTTTTTGATTTTCAATACAGCAAGGAGCGATGTCCTCCTCCATTTTGTTTTCTCTCATTTTACAGCACATCATCTCTCTTTCCACAGGTATGCCTGGCAGAAATTGGTTGAAAAGGCTTAGTAAAATGATAAAAAACATATTGTTCAATTCTTAATGTACAAAATTAAATGAAATTTAATTAAGAAGTTGAAAAAATATTCAAAGCTTAACCTCAACTTTATACACAAACAATCTTACTGTTACCTCCCAAGGTGGGAATAACCTTTATTTGGGTGGTAATCCGATCCTTTAATTCAGAAACATGACTAATGATGCCTATACTTCGACCTCGGTTATACTGTATTTCCTCTAACATGGAGATGGCACTTTCCAGGGTGGCTGGGTCTAAACTTCCAAAGCCTTCATCGATAAATAAATTACCCAGTTCAGCCTTTCCCGATGCCAGATCACTTAATCCAAGGGCCATAGAAAGGGATACTAAAAAGGATTCCCCTCCCGATAAGGTACTTTTGGCAGCACGTCGGTTATTTCCCATATATTGGTCTATCACATATAAATCATTCACGTTTTCTCCCTCCTGATGCATGTCTATAAGATAACGCGAATTAATTAAAGCAAGATTATTATTTGTCGCCTGTAATAACCTCTTCAAAGTTAATTCCTGCGCATATTCATTAAATCTTTTCCCTTGCGCATCGCCTATCATATTGTTCAATATCTCAAAAGGCTTAATTTCCCTTTTCCTTTCTTCAAGGGCAATCAGCTCATTTTTATACTTGTTTCGGGCATCCTGGTCTGTCTTAATAATCTGTCCAATACTACCCATTTTTGTGAGATGTTCTGAAATCGTATCTTCTATTATTTTCAAATCGTCGATGACTTGAGCAAGGTCTATGGCTATATCATCCCGTTCACTCAAGGTTTGGAGGTCTTTCTCGAAATTTGTTTTATTCGTATTTAGCGAAGTTTTCTGCTGAGACAATTCATCTCTTTTATTACGAAGCCTGTTTCTCTCCTCAGACGAAAGATTGATACATTCCAGTTCGTCAACAGATAAAAATCCAGCGTCTTTAAGGTTTTGCAGGAAAAGTTCTCTCTGACTTGAAAATTCCATTTTTAGGGACGATGCCGCTTTTTGATTTTCAACTATTTGATTGGTCAGAGAAGTTGAATCGGATAGTAACTGCTGCATTTGTAAGGTTTCATTCCGAGATGTAGTAATGGGGTCTTCAATATTAGGCAGTTCGTTTAAGGCTTGAGAAGCGGCCTGGAAAGAAAAATTGGCGTTGTTAACCACGCTTATTCTTCTGTCCAGCTCATTTTTTTCCTTCTCAACATTAACTATGGCTGTTTCGAGTAACTTACTATGAACGTCCAGGTCCTTTTCCAATAGCCGGTATTCATCCTCCAGTCTCTTAAATTCAGTTTGTTTTTTCGATAAATCTTGGAGAAAAGGTTTTATTTCATTAAAATCGGAAATATTTAAATTTTCACTGAAATAGGTAAGTATTTCAGCTTTTTTATCCTCAAGTTGATCAAAAAGCTTCAATTTATCCTTTTCACCCTGCCATTTGAGCTGGAGATCATCAAGTTTGTTTAATTCTGTTTTTAAGCCCTGTAACTGACTTTTTCTTATGAGGGTATCGTTATGGTTCTGCTTTAAATTTTCAAGTATTTGGGAATGTATTTCATGCTTGACCAAAAATTTTGCCGTCAGAGGCTCACTGGTTAAATTAAGGATTCTTTGTTCAATTTCAAGTATTCTGGCTTCATTTCCCTCCTTTTTGGCCATATAAGCCGCTATTTTTCTATCTATTTCCTCTTTTTTCTCAACAGTTATTTTAAGTGAAGATTGGTGCCACTCCTTTTTGGAAGCCATAACTTGATCGGATATGCCTGTGTTACCCGGATGATGAATGGAACCGCATAAAGGACACGGTTCACCATCTACCAGATGTTCTCTTAGAACAGCGAGATCTTTTTCCTTTGCTGCTAAGGCTAGTATTTTTTCAATTTCTGCCAAGGCATCCGTGTGTTGTTGCATTTCCTCTTCCACCAATTTGCGTTGATCAATTAAGGGTGGTAAGGATTTGTCAATGTTTATATTTTCCTGAAGTAATAGCTTTGAATCATTTTCAATGGAAATAATGTTGTCCAAATGAAACATTACCTGTCGTAGTTGACTTTCCAGTTCGTGAACTTCATTGTATTCTTTTTCAATATCATTTCGCTGCCCTAATTTTCGTATTTCTTCTAATTGAAAAAACAGATTTCGTTCTTCTTTTTCAATAATATTTTTAGCGTCTTCCAACTTAATATGAAGATCAATACCTAATTGTTGAAAAAGGGAATTTCTATAATTGACTAAAGATTGGAAATATTGTTGGCCGACAGCTAACTTTTCGAATAAAGGGATATCCTCCTTATAGGCCTCCATTTTTGTACCAATCTCAACCTTTTTTTCTCCCAATTGAAAGATTAATGCTGATTGGGCGTTTTTGTCATTTTCTGCATCCAGATAATTTTTATCCGCTATTTTTTTTTCGGCAAGGGCAGTTTGATAAGCGTCATTCTTTTGGGCCTTGTTATCGATGGCTGCTTTTATGGCTCCCAGTTGTAGAGAAAGCTGAACGATAAAATTATCCTGTGACAGAGGAACGCCTAAAAGATCAGACCAGTAAGTACATTTATTATGAATCTCTTTTCCTTTGATATCCAGGGAAATCTTATTATCATTGATTTTGTTATCCAATGATTGAATGGCATTTTCCTTTTGTTTTAGTGCATCCCGGTCATTTAAAAGAGTGTGAAAGCTATCATAAAGCTCCAGTCTCTTCCTGTTGGCTTGAAAAGCCGTATTTTCCTGTTCCCAATGCATCAAGTCAGTTTTGACTTTCTCCAATAAGGAATCTTTTATCGCTATTTGTTCTTTAATTAATTTTAAGTCTGTTTTCTTCTTTTTTTCCTCATTTAAATGGGTTAATACTGTTTCAAAGGTATTCAATTGATCTTTCAAGTCACTTAACTCAGCGTCAGAAAGCAGTTGTATATTTTTCAGCCCCTTTTCATCTTCTTCCATTTTAATTTTCAAGGCAGCATATTTCTCATATACTTTTTTACCCACTTTTCTATAGACATCATCCCCCGTTATTTTCTCCATCAAGGTATATCTTTCCTCTTTATTGGCATTTAATAAGGCAGAAAATTGACCTTGGGCGAGCAGTACACTTCGCGTAAACTGGACGAAATCGAGGGAGGTAATCTGAGTGTTTCTGGGGGGTACTTTGGTATTGGTCTCTAATAATACCCAGTCGTTCTTGGCAATGTCAAAAGTTGATAATTCTTGTTTCCTTTCATTCAGGTTATTGTTCCTGTTATAGGCGATCGACCACTGGCTTTTATATCTATCGCTGCCCTGTGTATATTCGACACTTACGAAAGCCTCGTTAGCCCCTTTGCTGATTAACGCACCTGATTTTAAGAGTAAACCACTGGTAATGGATTGATCTAAACGTGGCGATGCATTATAAAGTGCCAGGCAAATGGCGTCAAGTATTGTACTTTTACCTGAACCAGTAGGCCCTGTTATGGCAAATAAAGTACTGTTAGCTAAAGGGTTTTTATTAAAATCTATATGATGATCGCCTGCCAGTGAATTCAGGTTTCGGATGAATATTTTTTGAATTTTCATAAGATTAATTTTCAGTTTGTACTTCTTCCATGATTAAATTAAATACTGTCAGACAGGCGTCCTTATCTTCAGTTGCAAGGGTGTTTGAATGTAGAATATTTTGGAAAACCTCGGTAGGTTTGATATCGGATAGGGTTAAAACATCTGTTAAACTGGATAGGGAAGCGATGCTATTCTTAAAGGCATATCTGTAATTCGCAATCCTTACATCTGCTTTTTTCTCTATCGCCATTTGGTTTATAAACGCGGATATATCTCTTCCTATAGCGGGATTATAATCTTCTTCAATGATAACAATATCTATTAACAGGGGTAAAAGTTTATCATTCGTGAGATGGTTGATTTCATTTTTGACGGATAAAAAATCACCTTCCACTCTTTTAAGTTCCCGAAAAACAGGAATTTTAATGGATTCACTTTTTATTTCTTTACCTTCAACGGTAAGTAGGCGAACGATTTTTTTTTGTTTTCTTTCTGAAAAACTTAGGGCTATAGGTGAGCCACTGTACCAGATATGTTTTGATCCCTGTACATTTTGAGGCAAATGGATATGGCCCAGAGCTACATAGGTGAAGTGTTCTATGGGGAAACACTGTGCGTCAATACTCCCCAGATTGCCTACCTGTATCTGGCGTTCAGAATCAGAAACGGAGACACCACTGGCAAATAAATGCCCCATGGCTATTACAGGTATCCCTTTTTCCATATAAATTTGGGTGGCATGGGCTATTTTCTGATAATAATCTTTAATACCCTCTCTGACTGCTTGCTGTATGGATTCAGAACTCTCATCTATTCTTGGTGTCCGAATATCCTGGTCTCTCAGAAAAGGAACTGCAGCAATCACAACGCACGGTTCCTTTTTTTCATCCTTAAAAACAGGTACTAGCAGTTCACTTAAAGAAGTGTCCCCGTTTCCCACAACGTGAATATTCAAATGATGTAAAATTTCTTTTGGCGCTTCAAGCATGGCTGCAGAATCATGATTTCCGGCAGTGATAATCACTTTTTTGATTCCCAGCGGTATAAGTTGGGCTAAAAACCGGTAGTATTGTTGACGGGCGTAAGTAGGTGGATTTGCCTTGTCAAAGATATCGCCCGCTATAAGAATGGCGTCTGGCTTATGTTCAGGAATACAGGTATCTAGGAGCCAGGAGATAAATAATCGATGGTCTTCTTCTAAGGATTCATTATATAAATTTATTCCTAAATGCCAGTCGGCCGTATGTAATATTTTCATTTTTAAGCTAAATTAAATAAAAAAACCACCGGAAAAATTATTTCCGATGGTTTTTTCAAAACGTAGTATGAAACTATTTATTTTGGTAACACTACAGCGTCAATAACGTGAATAACACCATTGTCAGCTTTTAGGTCTGTTACTAAAACAGTAGCTACACCACCATTTTCGTCGGTAAGAATCACTTTGCCATCTTTTAGACTAACAGTTAATTTTCCACCGCTTACCGTAGTTACCACTACTTTTCCACCACCATCGGTAATAGCTTTCACTACCGCAGCTGCATCAAGATTTCCAGCAACCACGTGGTAAGTAAGGACTTTAGCTAAGGCAGCTTTATTCTCAACTTTCAATAAAGTAGCCACAGTTCCTTCTGGAAGTTTACCGAAGGCAGCATTAACTGGAGCAAATACAGTAAATGGTCCTGCACCTTGTAAAACGGCTACTAAATCAGCAGCAGTAACCGCAGCAACTAAAGTAGTGTGATCTTTTGAACCCACGGCAATATCAACGATTGTTTTTTGTGCATGAAGTACAGAAAACAAAGAGCTAACAGCTAATAATACTAAACTTAATAATTTGAATTTCATGATTTTGTTTTTGAATTAAGTTAACCAAACGGCAATGAAATCAAAAGGTTGCAGAATAATGAATTATTAGTAGATGTATTTTAATTCTTTAGGCTGTAATTCATATTAATTGGTCATTTCTACTCATCTTTGTAGCGATGGAAATAAATAATAAAATAAGGGAAGTATTGGGAAATCTCAATATTTCTGCGCTAAATGAAATGCAGGAAGAAGCATTTCATGCAATAAAAGAGGAATCGGAGGTTATTTTATTGGCTCCAACAGGTTCTGGTAAGTCACTTGCTTTCTTATTGCCCGTTTTTGAACTTTTGGACGGGAAAAATCAGGAGGTTCAGGTGCTGATACTGACGCCAACCAGGGAATTAGCTATTCAATTGGAACAGGTTTGGCAAAAAATGAAAACAGGTTACAAGGTAAACACCTGCTATGGGGGTCACACAATGTCTGTCGAAATTCAAAATCTTAGCCAACCACCCGCCTTACTTATCGGGACGCCAGGTAGAATCCTGGATCATCTGGGCAGGAGATCTTTTGATCAAAGAAAGGTTAAAATTTTAATTTTAGATGAGTTTGATAAGTCCTTAGCCATGGGTTTTCAAAACCAAATGGCTCATATCATTAAAACGCTTACCGGCTTAAAAAAGAGGGTACTTGTTTCTGCAACGCAGAAGTTGCAAATCCCCCCTTTTGTAGGTATAACTACTCCTGTAACTTTACTTTTTTCAACCGTTGGAGAAAAATCAACAGAAGGTTTAAATCTTAAGGTGATTTATGGTGAAACGGACGATAAACTGAACCTTTTATTTGATTTACTATGCTACTTGGGGGCATCACCTACGATTATCTTTTGTAACCTGAGAGGAACAACTGAGGAAGTTAGCGCAAGGCTGGCCGAAAAGGGTATAACCAGTGGGTGTTTTCATGGTGGTATGTCACAAACTGACAGGGAAAAAACGCTCATTTCTTTTAGAAATGGGAGTCTTATTTTTCTTATTTCCTCTGACTTAGCAGCCAGGGGTTTAGATATACCCGAGGTTAAAAACATTATTCATTTTGAAATACCGTCAAAAAATACAGACTTTATTCATCGGAACGGGCGCACAGCCAGAATGCATGCGGAAGGTAATGCCTTCCTATTGATAGGTAAAAATGAAAGGCTGCCTGTATATTTATCAGAATCTCCCGAAACATTTGAGATTCCAACCGTTGACGCTCTTCCTGGTCAATCACCATGGATTACCCTGTACATTAGTGGCGGTAAAAAAGATAAAATTAGTAAGACGGATATTGTGGGTTTCTTGGTAAAAAAAGGTGGACTCGATTTGCATGAAATTGGTAAAATTGAGGGTATGGACTTTATGTCTTTTGTTGCCGTAAACAAAAATAAAGTAGAAGATTTGTTGCTTAAAGTGAAAAATGAAAAATTAAAAGGAAAAAAATATCAGATTCGATTAGCCAGATAACGTTTTTTAAAAGAATGACAAATGTTAAAGTTCATATTGTTTTCTGTCTTTTTGTTGAGTAATCTCTTATTATCTGGTAAAGATACTACCCTGTATAAAATTGTAACTTCACCAGTATCTGTAAGAATAATAACTAAAGTAAATGGTAAAGTGGTCGTTTCCCGTCATGATGGTGTTTTTGAATTTGACGGGGAAAATTTTATCAAAACAAATATCAAAGAGAAAAATTTAAAAATTACACATAACCCTAATTTAGATTGGGCAAAATTAATAAATCCTAGACTGAATTATGCTCAGGTCGAACTGTCCAGCGATGGTATCTTTTGGGTGCTGTTTAAAAACAGATTTATTTATGGGTTCAAAGTGATGGACAAAATAAAAAGGTCATTTCCAGAACATGCCGTCAGAGGGATTTTCTCAGATGGTAAAACACAACTGGTTTCTACTTATAAAGGATTTTATTTGAATTCAAAACCTATTTATAAAGATTCGCTCCTATATTCCAATAGTAATATCATTGAGGAGAATGGTTATTTCTATTTTGTTGCAAACAGCGAAATGATTTATAAAATGAAAATGGATGGCACTGAGCTTGAAAAAATCATCGATAGGAAAAGGTTAACCGGCATAAATAATGCCGCTGTTTTACATTTTTATAAGGGTGCTTTATATATCGGCGGGGATAAGGGCCTGGCAAAATACAATAATAATGAAATAGAAATTATTCAGGATGGGATATTAATACATAATATCAATGTAATAAATGATAAATTTTGGGTAGCAGCTGACAATGGAGTTTATATATTGAAGAAAGATAAGTTGGAAAAAGTCTTTAAGGTTGATAATAGTACAGGTGTTTTTACAGCTGGTGATATGATGGTTTCAACCAGTTATCAAGGTCTTTGGTTGTTTGATGCTAAAAAAAACAGACTGGAAAATATTTTAGCTGGTTCAAGACACGGAAAACTGGAAACGGATGCTTTTTATAAAGATGGTTATGGAAATTACTGGATAAGTACTATTGACGGTATTCTCAAGTATAAAGTGGAAGATAAAATAATTTCTACTTTTTTAGATGGAAATGAATTTAATAGAAGATCTTATTATTTCAATGGAGATACTCTTTTTTTTGGAAGCAATACCAACGGACTTATTAGCTTCGATGTTAAAGAATTGATTACGGAAGATGCCAATGTTTCGGCAGAAAATACAACGTTTAGAATTTTTTATATCGGTTCTGTTATTTTGACAGTTAGTTTATCCTTGCTGCTTTTTTTTAAAATCAGAACCATCAAAAAAAATGAAGTAGAGGAATTAACCACTGAAATTGAAAATAATGAAAATTTAATTTTTTTGAAATTGGAAAAGTATATAAAAGACCATATTGATGAAGTGAATGTAGATCAAATCAGATTCAAAACAGGACTTACAAAATATGCTTTTTATAACGGATTTGTAAAGCATTTTGGAAAAAAACCAAAGGCATACCTCTCCGAAGTTAAAAGTTTAGCTTTAAAGGAAAAACAAGTCACCAGGTTTAAGGAAAAGATTAAAATAGAATAAATTGAAGGATTAATATTTTATATATTTGGCTTTATAAAAGTTAATATGCCTAAAATCATAATTCTTTGTATATGTTTTTTACATATATGTAGTCTGGATGGTAGAGATACTACCCTTATAAAAATTATTACCTCTCCCGTTCCCATAAGGCACATGAATAATTTGAATGGGAAAATTATCGTGGTTCGATATGACGGTATTTTTGAATTTGACGGAGAAAATTTTAAGGAATCAAGCTATAAGTATGAAGACATAAGAGCCTCTCTTGCAAAAAACGAATTATGGGCTAAATTAGCAGATCCTAAAATGGATTTTGCTCAGGTAGAACTATCAAATGAGGGAATTTATTGGGTGTTGATTAGGAATAAATTTTTGTATGGGTTTAGAATTATAGATAAAATAAAAAGGCTCTATCCAGAATATTCTATACGTGGCATTTATAGCAGTGGAGACTCTGTTTTTGTTTCTACTTATAATGGATTTTATCAAAATAATAAACCAATTTTTAAGGATACCCTTTTATTTTCAAATTCAAATTTCTGGATAGATAAAGACTGGATTTATTTTTCAGCAAACTTTGAGGATAATGTATATCGGGTGAATAAAGGCTTTTCCAAACTAGAATTAGTGATTCAAGGGGAAAAAAAATATCGGGAAATAGCCCATATTTCAAGTATTTCACTTTTTAATGGATATTTTTATCTAGGAGGGCAATATGGATTTGGAAGGTATAGTAAAAAATCAGGCTTAGAAATAATTGATAATGCCATAGATGTTTCAAGTATTCATATAATCAAAGGGAATTTATGGCTTGCTTGTATGGATGGTGTGTATATGCTGCAAGATAAAAAACTGGTAAAAAAATTTGATATAGGTAGTACCGGGCTTTTCCTCGTCGGGGATAAAATTATCTGCACCGCCTTTCAAGGGCTTTGGGAATATGACCTGAATTCCAGTAAATTAACAAATTTATTCAAGGGAACATTGTATGAAGATATTGAAACAGATGCACTCTATGCAGATCAATATGGTAACTATTGGGTAAGTTCGATCGATGGAATTCTTAAGTATAACATAAAAGAAAAAATAATTACCTCTATTCTGGAAGGTACTGAATTTAATAGAAGGTCTTATTTCTTTAATGGGGATATTCTTTATTTTGGAAGTAATAATAGCGGCTTAATTAGTTTTGATATAGAAAATTTGATCGCTAATGATGTGATGAACTCAACAAGACCTAAAAAGAGTAAATTTATTTATTTCATCTTTGGTCTCCTTTTATTAAGCCTGTTGATTGTCCTTTTCGCTAAGAGAAGACAAAAAGTAAAATTTGTTAAGTATGATAAACCTGAACACAAGAAAGATTACGATAAATTATTTTCTAATCTGGAAGTTTTTATCGCAGAAAAAATTGACGATGTAAATGTAGATCAAATCAGATTTCATACTGGGCTAACCAAGTATGCTTTTTACACCAAATTTCAGGAGTATTTTGGAAAAAAGCCAAAAGATTTAATAGCGGAGATGAAAGAAAAAAAACAGCTGAAAAACAAGGGTTTATAAAATAAAAAATTAAAATTCCGAGAAAAGTTTGACATAATTCCGAAAAAAATCCGACTCCGTTCAAAATAATTGGACATTTTTTATCAATTTTCTTTTCAATTGTAGGAATAAACTTTTGATAAGGCTATATTTGCCTTTATACAATTGATAAGGCTAAAAACTAATTGAAAAAATATAAAGATTTATAACTGGGAGTAATTTTGGAAAGAGGGAAACAACTTAGGTTGATTTCCCTTTTCTTTTTTTAAAAATAACTAATTTCACGTCAAAAATGAAATCGCAAACCCAGATTTTAACGGTTTTTAATACATCTTTAGAACGCGCGTTTAAAACCCCTATGCTTTGTGATGTAACTAAAATTCATACAGGTTACGGAATAACGCCCAAAGTTACTCATTGCACAGAAGACGAAAAATGGGGTAAAAAAGGTGGAACCCGGAAAATTTTTATGGCTAAAAATTTAAGCTTTAAAGGGGGCGAAGCTTCTATGGATAAAGTTTTAGAAAGAATAGAAAATGAATACTGGAAAATTGAAATTTTCGATTTTAAAACGGCTTCTATGGGCTTCGAAAAATTTCAAGGTGAATGGTTTACCAGGCAAATTAAGGAGGGGGAAGTTGAAATTATTTATAAATATACTATGTTTTCAAACAGTCTCTTTTTATATCCCTTCCATTGGCTTTTTACTAAAATTATCTGGAGGAATTATATGAGACATGTGCTGGAAAATATAAAAGATTTAGTTACGTCAGAAGCGCCATACTTGCACGATTAAGAATGCTTTATTTAGAGCTTTATAATAATGTTATTGATATGAATGATTCTTCGAATTTGCAACACCCAGGCATTCAATCTCTGCACCATATTGCTATCATTTGTTCTGATTATGAGAGGTCTAAACGATTTTATACAGAAATTTTAGGCTTCCAGATAAAAAATGAGGTCTATAGGGAGGAAAGACAATCTTTTAAACTGGATCTCTCTTTGAATGGGCATTATTTGATTGAACTATTCTCTTTTCCGGATCCTCCTAAAAGATTATCCAGACCAGAATCAACAGGATTAAGACATATTGCCTTTGGGGTGAATAATATAGAAGAGGCTGTTCTTTTCCTAAAGAACAACCAAATAGAAACGGAAGACATCAGAATAGATGAATACACGGGCAGAAAATTCACCTTTTTTGCAGACCCTGATGATTTGCCTATAGAATTTTATGAAATAGAAACAGATTAGTAGGTGTTCAACACAACCTGCATTTAAAGAAAGTACCATCTGATTCATTTTGTTTGAATAACTTAAATTGTCGGCTGCAAAGCGTGTTTGCTGCCGATTTATAGTCCACTCTCCTTGACTTTTTTTCTTCGCGTATGTATGCTCAATATCTTGCGGCTCTCTTGCTCAACCAACGCGTGTTTTCGGTGCGACCATATTTGTTCCCTCGCCATTTTCCCTGCCTTTTCTACATCTATAATGGGAAAAGGGTAATCACAACCTATTTTTACCCGATAAATTGATTGTTCTATTAAAGTCATTTTGTGCGGTTCGTGAATAAGCTCAACTGGTAAATTTGAAAGCTCAGGTACCCACTGTTTGATGAAAATACCATCTGGGTCATGGTCTTTACTCTGTTTAACAGGATTGTACATTCTCACAATATTAATACCCGTTGTGCCCGCCTGCATTTGAAATTGTGGATAATGAATGCCAGGCTCATAATCTAAAAATAATTGGGCTAGATGCTGCGTACCATGTCGCCAGTCCTGATACAAATGATGACAAAAAAAACTTACCAGCATGGCACGCATCCTGAAGTTTATCCATCCCGTTTCTTGTAAACATCTCATGCACGCATCAACCAGTGGATAACCCGTTTCACCCCTTTTCCATGCAGCTATATATATTTCGTTCTTTTCGTGTTCAAGTAGCTCATAGCCAGCATTGATACATCGGTTCTCATAACTACAATCGACCTCAAATTTTTGGATGAAATGACAATGCCATTTCAGTCTGGTTAAAAAATTCAGATAGGAGCCTCGAAATGGTTTGCCTTTAGTTTGCTCGGAAACAAATTGATATACCTGTCTGATGGAAATGTTTCCCCAACTTAGATATGGGCTCATTCGACCACAGGAAGTTCGGCTGGCCAATGGTTTACTGATCGATTTACTGTACGTTTTCCCCCTTTCTAACACAAAACTTTGCAAATATTTCCAGGCATAACGCTCTCCAGCAGGCTGAAATGTGGAAGGATAGGCTAATAACCTGTCCAGTAATTCCTTAGGCACAATGAAGGGATGTTCAACAGTTATTTCAGGGCCAATTCCATAAGTATTCTTTATGATGGGCGTATGCATTGTTATGAACCAGTTTTTATCCCAGTTTTCCCTGTTTTTTATTCCTCTCATAACGCCATCCCGCTGTGATTGATGCCAGATTATTTGTTGGGATTTGCAAAAAGCGGCTATTTTTTTATCCCTTTCATAAGTTAAGGAAATCCCCGATTCCTGATAACTGAACAGGTTTCTTATAGAAAAATTAGTGGCTAAATAGTTAAATATGTCCATGGCTTCTCCATAAAAAAGTTGGGCTTTTTTACGAAATGGCTCCAGCGTTTTATTGATATCTTGTAAGGAATAATACTGAAATTGCAAATGCCTTTCGCTTGCATCGCCATAGTTAATATGTTCTGGTTCAAAGATAAATATAATTATATAGGGTAGTCCCGCTTCTTCGGCCCGTTGAAGGGGCTGGTGGTCTTGCGTTCGAATATCTCTCTTAAGCCAAACGACATTTATACCCGAGGTATTCATAATGGATGATTTCATTTAAGGCAACGTAAAATGAAGAGCAATGTTCTGAGGCCAACCGTTTACTTTTTTGTACAACGGAATCTTTTCACTGATCTTCTCTAAGAATGCCTGAAAAATCTAACTTTGCATCTAGAAAGAGAATGCAAAAGAAATTGTTTTTTACTTAAAGACAAGATTTGCTAAAAAAGAATTAGATAATTTCTATCAAGCCTTAATTATTTTTGAAAAAATAGTTATCTTCTATCCAACCATATATCAAGCTTCTCTCTATTTCAATTGCCAGACCCGGACATAATCGGTGGAAAAAACAGAGGGGAGATCTGCCACGTCGGGAAGTCCCACCCAGTCCTCCATAATTTCTGCATCGAAAACAATATGCAGGGGTCGGTGAAAATAATCGTTAACACGTTGGAAAACTTCTTTCCCATCCACGTACCAGACTAATTTTTCAGGAGTCCATAGTAAACCATAAACATGAAAATCACTGTAAAAATCAAAAGGCATAAGCTGGCGGAAAGAATAATCTGGCAGCTTTGTTTTCTTCTTATTTACAATCGATTCTACATAAGGGGTTTCATACCGGTGTACAGTGGCCCAGAAGGTTCGCTGTAACTGAGGATCAGGTAGTTTACCAAAAAGTTCGAAGATGTCAATTTCTTCAGAGGCATCCCCTTCCCTATATTTTTTATCGGCATCGAGCGGGTCATATAACCAAAAGGCGTTGCAGACACTTGAACGCATGGAACGGCTCCGCGCCTCAAAATAACCGTATAAAATTCTCTTTTTACTTTTTACTATCGCTGTTGAAAACTTGTCAAGCCCTCGTGCTTTATTTTCTACTGACACTTCCTCTGGACGAAGACTTTTGGCATAAAGTTCAAGATTTCCATTTTTTACCATCACATTTCCTCTGTCAAAATAGGCAGGTTTTCTGCCGACCCACGCAGGATTAAAATCCCACCATTTTTCATCATTCAACGTTGTACCATCAAATTCATCGCTGTATTCAGGTACCCATTTCCACTCATTTCCCAAAGGGCATAGGGGGGCAATCTGTTTGGATTGTGCCGGTACATGAACCACAGAACAAAAAAGAAACATGAAAAATAAAACATCTAGCCTCATCCTGCTATTTTTTTAAAGTAATATCCAAGGTTCCCTGAACATTTGCAAAAACCCATTTATCATTTTTTAATGAGGGTAAAATATCCATGCCGTTTATAATAAGGCTCTTTATCTCTTTTTGGAAAACAGGGAGTTCTAAATGTGCTTTCATGCCTTTCGGAAGTATCAGTCTGACCTGATACTTCCTATCATTCTGGGTTATTTTCTCGACTATCTCTCCAAGACGGGTTGGCACTCGAATCTCAGCCTGGGTTAAGGTGCCAATGTCAGGTTTAATCAACGCGCTCGTAAAACCGGGGCTTCCGGGTTGAATGCCCATCAATCTAAAGGCAATAATATTAGATGGAGCGGCTCCCCAGGCATGATTCCAGTCCAGATTGGGCTTGAATTTTAAGTCCCAGGCCTCCATAGTCATACCTGCGCCTACTTCAATCATGTGATACCAGCCTCTTTCGTCTTTTTTTGTAAGCATTTGCAGAGCATAATCCCCCATACCTTCATTATACAATGCGTCCATAAAAAATTGCGATGCATAAACACTGCAAGCCATATCTTTTGACTTAATAAATGCTTTAACGCGCTCTTTATTTTCCTCTTTTACCAATCCAAAACAAAGCGCGAAGAAATTGGCGTGAAAGGAGCTGTGAGAAGTGGTATCCCCGTCCTTCATCAGGCCTGTTGAAGGGTCAACAAACTGAATATTATAATGTTGGAATAAGTTTTTAACTTTTTGAGCATAATATTTCACATCCTCCTGACGACCCGTAATTTCAGCAAAAGACTTCATCAGGACGAGCGATTTATAATAATAGGCATTTATCACACTATTATAGTCGCAAAAAACAAAATTATCCGATTCACCTATATATTCCGGTCCTGCCATCTTATTTCCCCTTTGCGGCCAGTCTGTAATGTCCCGAAGACTTTCTTTTCTATCAAAAGTTACATAATGAATAGAATCCAAAAAGGAGGGTCGCTGGGGTTTTGCCGTCGTACTTATAAGCCCGTTAGGTTGCTCAAAAGCTTCCAGTGTCTTAAGTTTAAGCAAGTCATAATACTTTTTGATGAGTTCTTTATTTCCAGAAAACAGATAGTCATACCAGGCAATCTGGTGCATTTGTAAATGCCATTCCGTGGGCCATGTAGGATGTTGCATCAAATACTCAAAGGTATTCCGGGCAATACTGTACTCCGTATCTAACGCATAATGAGAAAGCTGATTAATCAATGCGTCGGCCTCATAAGGAATCCGTTCCCTGTCACCATCTACATATAAACCCATAAACGAGGTTGCTTTAATGGAATGTTTGCATAAATCCCAGATAGCATTTAACACCTGATCATTGCTTTTAAATGAGGAGGCATTATCATTAAATGTATAGTGAAAATATTCCCTGGAGAGGCTTATCTTATCCGAAGAAGGTCCCTTTTCTATCTCAGCATACCTGAATGGCGCCACAATCCCCATAGAAATGGGTAGCCTGATGGCATTTCCCGAGGTATTTTTCTTATCGGCTACATCGGGAAGATACAGATAATTCTGGGTGTTTTTAGCAATGGCGTAGCGATAAAACCGGATATTACCTCCAGGTTTTCTATCTATTTTACCGGATTCATCTAATTTTTCACCGATAAAAAGGATGGCTGAATCACCAGGCGAAAGCTTTGAAATATCCACTTTCAATTTTCCGAAATAATCCTTTTCAAAATCAATTAAAATATTTCCATTGGAAAGAATGGTTTTTTTTGCACTGGTCTGCACCTTTTTTTCAATGAGAAGACTATCAATTTTAGCCTGAGAGAAGCCTGAAATAGAAAGGATAACACCAAATGAGAGGTAGAAAAATGTATAGAATTTCATCATATTTTAATTTTCAAATAAGGTTCATCTTCGTAAGATAGGTAATAACCCCCATACCCAAAAAATAAGATTAGCTTATTTTTATTTGCGTCATTATATTTATTGATATAAAATGAAATTCAGTGTTTAGGAAAATTTTGGATTACTTTTTGAATTTTGGACAGGTTATACCCGGTATAAACACGGGCAGAGGTATTGGTATCATAGAAACACGTTCCTTTCCCAGGCTCATTGATGCCACAATCTTATTGCAAGAATCTAAAAATTGGTCAAAAGAAGATCAACAATCCCTTAAAAAGTGGTTTGCAGCCTATGTATCGTGGCTTACCGAAAGCCCTTTGGGCAAAGATGAGGCCGATGAACACAATAATCATGGAACCTATTACGACGTGCAAATTTTGGCTTTCGCGCTTTTTACAGATAATCCGGAATTAGCTAAAAAGCAAATTGAAGTGGCAAAATCCCGCATTCAAAGTCAAATGAAACCAAATGGCAGCCAACCTTTCGAACTGGAACGGACGGTTTCCTGGGGATATACCAATATGCATCTTGCCGGATTTTTTAAAATCGCCAGGCTGGCTGAAAATGTGAAGGCTAACCTATGGAAATATGAAACCACAGATG
>Ga0214921_10004200_pt1 | contig 21387 bp, 18 predicted proteins | sample LL1505_MetaG_FD_177992 | JGI IMG/M metagenome (GOLD analysis project Ga0214921, IMG submission 177992) | Freshwater microbial communities from Lake Lanier, Atlanta, Georgia, United States - LL-1505 | ecosystem: Environmental > Aquatic > Freshwater > Lake | place: USA: Georgia | collected...
AACAGGATCAAAACAATATATGGTTGAAAAGGGTCACAAGATTGAGACCGAACTATTGCATGCCGATAAGGATGTTATTGAATTTCAGCCCCTATTAGTTATTGATGGTGATAATATCAAGGTTGGAAAGCCAAGAGTAGAAAATGCTACTGTAAAGGCCAAAATCGTTGAAGCCGATGTTAAAGGCGACAAGGTAAAGATACTTAAGTATAAGGCCAAAAAGCGCCAGAAGACCCTTACTGGTCATAGACAGCGCAAAACAATACTTGAAATCACTGAAATCAACGCTAAATAATTGTTTTAAACACTATAATCTACGCCCAATCGGGCGTTTTTTATTTGCTACTATTGGCAGCTAGTTGGAGCTTTTTTACCCGCAATAATATTCTGCATCCAAGCTATAGTGTCTTTAAAGCTAGCATTCATAGTCTGATAATGATCGACTCGTCCAGACGGATTATAGCCCTGAATTGCATTGGGGCTTGTGTCGTATTTATTAAATTTGACTGTGTTGCCTTTTACACACATTCTTTCAAATCCATGCTGACTCTGAGAAACCAAAACTACATCGTCGTGAATACCATGATTTATTAGCTTTGGCCTATCAGTTTTAACATTGCCTACGATATTTTTTGCTAAATCGGTCGAGAAAGACTGGTAGGTTGGGTTTTCTGCAATATTTAATTTTTTAGCAACACTACTAAATTCAGGAGTATAGACTTCTGCAGATCTATTTTGCCCTCTATTGCTCGGCCAAAGCTTCGTAAAAGCATCGATACATAAAGACTGGGCATCAGTTTTGAAGTTCTTGGCGAATTTGGGTTGTAATATTTTATCTACAGGATAAGGTGTCTTATACCAGTCGTTGTAGCTAGTAAGAACCAGAGAGCCAAACCAGTTAATATTTGCTCCATTTATAGCATCATCGAGAGTCTCTTCTACACTAGTTACTGGGCCAAATCCTATTGAGCCTAACAACTTTAACTCCGGAGCGTAATCGTCTTTGATTTGATCAGCCCAGTAAGAAGCGTGGCCACCCTGTGAATACCCGGCGCTAAATTGCTGTTCATCATTAATCTGATCTTTGGTCAGAGCCAAGTTCTTAAGCGCCCTAATACTATCAAGTAGAGCCCTACCCTCAAGGTCTCCTACCATATAGTGATGTATTCGGGCCGAGTCTCGCATCCCTTCATAGTCGATAGTAACCACCACATACCCCTGACTGGCATAGGCCATAAGTAGGCTATCGTAATTTGCCCAGTCGGCCTTGGATGGATTCTCTAGTGACGCCGCACAGCTATCTGCAATTCCGGTTGTCCCAGGTGCGAATGCAAAAACGGGTTTTTTATCTGTTCCCGATGGCACATAAGCTCTAGCATAAATAGGAACATTATCCACTTTGCCGTCAGATGAGTTAAAACTAAAAACTTGTTTTGTGACCTCAGCACTTATCGGGCTATCAAACTTCTTATTTGTTTGCCCTATTAAGCCCTGCACTTCTTGGGGGGTGAATTTTTTAGCAGGCTCTTCTTTTAGTATCTTGCCGGTTTTAATTTCGGGAGCTTTTTTAATTTCTTTTTTCACTACCTGGGCATCAACCGGCTTTTTGGGTTTGGGTAGTATTACATAAAAATAAAATACCAAAAGGCCAACTAATACCACTTCTACGGCAAGAATTACCCAGAGAGCCTGGCTGATACGGCGCTGTTTGCGCTCTTTACTGCTCATTGGTCTATTCTTGCGCTTCACCTAAAATCCTTCGCCATTTCATGCATAGTTATACCTTCAAATACATTACTGTTACTATGAATAGTATCAAAACCAAATGATTTATAAAAATCTTCATTACTATGGGTCATCAAATAAACACTATGCGCACCCCGATTACTCATGCTGTCTAGTGCCTTATTAAATAAATCGGCGCCATTACCTCCACCCCTCATATCCGGTGATACATACAGCCAGAAAACATAGTTTTCTTTAGGGTCATGCATATCAGCAATAACGTATCCTACCAGCTTCCTCTTATTATATAGACCCAGCAAGAGTCGATTTCTGCTAATGCTAGCCCTACCTAGTTTAAAAAGTGAATTTTGCCTCTCGACTTGCTCTAAATATTCACCGGGAAAATATGAAAAATCTCTATAGAGGGCTTTTTTAAATAGTCTTCTTAGCTTTAAAGCATCCCCAAGCTTGATCGGCCTGATATGTACCCTCTCAGCCATCTAGATTCCCTGAATATACCTCTCTACTTCAAGTGCCGCCCTGCACCCATCGCCCGCAGCAGTAATTGCCTGTCTATAATGCGGGTCGGCTACATCTCCGGCTGCATAAACTCCCTCTAACACAGTCTTTACTCCGTCTTTTACTATCAAATAGCCCTTCGAATCTACATCCAAGAAAGATTTGAATAAATCTGTGGCTGGCGTATGCCCAATCGCCACAAAAAGACCATTACAGCTAAGTTCTCGGGTTTTGCCGGTCTTTACGTTATTTAGCTTCACACCTTCCACCAAATCTTTTCCGAGCACGTCAATAACTTCAGAGTTCCATTCTACTGTTATCTTTTTATTCTTTAGTACTCTGTCTTGCATTATTTTGCTGGCTCTAAACTCGTTTCTTCTATGGACAATTGTCACGTGACTACAAAGCTTAGCTAGTGTCAAGGCTTCTTCCATAGCACTATCACCGCCACCAACTACGACAACTTTCTGATCTTTAAAGAAGAATCCATCGCAGGTAGCGCAAGATGAAATACCTTTGCCCATTAATCTAGTTTCGTTTTTTAGGCCCAACCAATTAGCGCTAGCGCCTGTAGCGATAATAACCGTCTTGGTTTCATATTCATCCTTATTGACCCATACTTTTTTTGGTTGGCCACCCAAATCCACCTTGGTCACAAACTCTTGAATCATCTCTACCCCGAATCGCTTCGCCTGAGCTTTCATTTCTTCCATTAGCTCTGGTCCAAGTATCCCATCTTTAAAGCCTGGAAAATTCTCCACTTCACTAGTAAGCAGTAGCTGACCACCAGGTGTAGTACCTGTAATCATCAAAACTTTTAAATTTGCTCTTGCAGCATATATACCTGCAGTATATCCGGCCGGACCAGCCCCAATAATAATTAAATCGTATTTTTTCATAAGATTATTATACCAGAAGCCTAGAGTGATTTCTTAGCTTTATTTTGCTAAGTGTTTTATTAAATCTAAAGTTTGAGTAAATATTAAAATCAAGCAAAAGATTAGACCCATAACGGGAACTAGGGCCGGCACAGTAAATACCCCCTTTTTACGCTTCCTTCTAAAGAGCTTAATTCTTATAAGTGAAGTGTTGACGAGCGAAAATATTATCAAAATCAAATAGCTTGTGGCTGAAGCCAAAAAAGTTAAGTCCAAAAATATTGCCAATACGGAAGATAATAGTACGACTACTAAAATTGCAAAGGTTGGGGTTTTTCTACTTTCGTGCACCACTGCAAGGCGCTTATTAAGCCACCCCGCCTCGGCCATTCCATAAAGAAGTCTGGAGCCACTCAGTACGTGTGCCAAAACTCCACCCGCTGTCGCGGTCAATGCAATAATTGTTATTATCCAGGCCGGGGAGCTTGTGACTGTACCAAATACTAAGCTGAGTGGAGCATTTGAATTTTTTAGCTGGTCTATCGGAATGTATTTAACAGCCACGACTGATATCAATACATATAAGATCGTTGATATGGCCATAGAAAGAATAATCGCTCGGGGCATATTTACACTTGTTTTCTTGGTTTCCTCGGACAAATGCACCGCATCTTCTATTCCGATGTAGGCATAGAAAGCCAAGAATGCACCCGACAGAACACCCGATAATCCAACGGATTTTATATCAAAAAACTGAGAGGGGTTGGTTGCAAAATACCCCAAAGCACTTCTTCCGAACCATATTATTGCTAGTAAGCCCAAAATTTCAATTATTGTGTGGAAGGCCGAAAATTTTAAAGACTCTCTCACGCCAATAGAGGCCAATATGCCAAAAGCAATTATTATTATTGTCGAAGCTATTGGTAGGTAGAGTCCTGTAGATGCATTAAGATAACCTCCAAATGCCCTCGCTAGTGCAGCAGCAGAGATGATTGTGGCTGCGGACATTAATATGCCAACCAGCAAAGATGCCCACTTTCTCTTAAAAGCCGCGTGTATGTACGCAGAAACTCCCTCGCTGTATGGATTGGAGCTTGATAGCTCAGCAAATGAAAGTGCACTGAATGAGGCTATTAACATTGCAATAATAAATGCCAAGGGCGTGGCCATGCCTGCCTCACCGGCAATCTTACCGATTAATGCATATATTCCAGCACCGACAATATTCCCAAGTGCAAATAAAGTTATCAAAAATAATCCAAGATTACGCTTGAGCTTATGTTTTCTAGCCATAAGTACTATATTAGCATGCAAGCTAACTCTTATGTTTGCAAATAAGACGATAAACGGGTTAAATAACAGATATGAAAAAGCAAAAAACTAGCTGGCTAGCAAGAATATCTGTCTTATCGGCCAAGCATATAAATGCAGGTTTTATTATATGGACTATCGTCATTGCGATTGGTTTGATTTGTTATCTTCAAATAATGAAGAGAGAAGGCTTTCCGAACGTTCAAAGCCCAATCGGCTCTGCGACTATAAATTATCCTATCAACAATAAAGAGTTGATTGATGAAAAAATCACCAAACCTGTCGTTGAAGAAGCTCTAAAAAATAATAAAGTCAAAAAAGCTACAGGCATATCAAATGGCAATAGTTCAAATATTATTATTGAATACAAGGATAATACCGACACAGAAGCTGAGAATAATAAAATATATAATTCAATTAAGAATGATAAATTAATTCCTTCCGAAGCTGAGGCAAAGTTTTCTAAGGTTCTTGCTGGAAAATATCGGAGCAAATATGACGTACTAATTGCTGTTCATTCAGACAGCCTAACTGGTGATGAACTATATACATACTCACAAAAAATTAATGATCAATTCAAATATCAGCTAAAAGACTCTCAGATCGAAGTAGTCGACCAGACAGCAAGCATAAAGTTGCCAGACGGTAGCGAGCAATCTATTGTGCAAGGCTACGACTGGTATGGCTACAAAGATAATGAAGAAGTCAGGCTTAACCCTTCATTTATTTTTGGAATTCAAAAACCAGAAAATAAGGATCTCATTGCTTACAACGAAGAAATAAATAGCATAATAGATAGATTCAACTCAAAAAACCAAAACATTAAAGCCTCTGTTGCGGCCGCCGAAGCACCAGTAGTTGAAGAACAAATAGAAATGCTTCAAGAGAACCTCTTAGAGGGAATACTAATTGTTAGTTTGGTCTGTCTGGCATTTATTAGTGTTCGAGCTGGTATTGTTGCGAGCATCGCGATGATTGCAACCTTAACTCTGTCTATGATAGTTTTATACATCTCTGGAATTACACTAAATACCATTACTCTATTCGCGCTAATACTATGTCTAGGCTTAATAGTTGATGATACCGTGATAATGATCGAGGCAATCGAAAAATATGAGGGGCAATTTAATAGCTTTTTAGATGCTGTTAAATTCTCAGCCAACCGAGTGGCCGTGGCTAGCCTTGCAGGCACACTTACTACGGTGCTTGGCTTTGCGCCTCTATTATTTATTACCGGCGTGTTGGGTAAATTTATTCGAATTCTTCCAATTACAGTAATCGTTAGCTTGGCTGTTAGTCTGCTTGTTTCGGTGACATTCGTGCCATTCTTTGCAAGAATAACCAAAACCAAAAGAAGGAATAAAAAGTCTAATCTTAATCCATTCGTTAGTCTAGAAAAAAGCTTAGGCCGAGCTTTGTATGACATGATAATTAAGACAGACTCAAAGAGCAAGAAGTTTGCAGCAATTATTATTTCTACTACACTAGGAATACTTATAATCACACTCGGAACAATTAAGCTCTCGACGCTAAAATTCGATATTTTCCCGCAAACCAAAAACACTAACAATCTGAAAGTTGTTTTCAACGTTCCCCCTTCTCAAACAATTCAAAATTCTATAGAAAAGTCGGCTGAAATAAATGACAAAATCAACGATAGCATTGGTGAATACGTAGATAGTGTAAGCTACTATTCGACCGGAAACAGTCAGGGCGGAACAATCCAAATAAAGCTCACTCCATACCAAACAAGAGATATTACATCTCAAAAAGTACTGGACAAATTAAAACTTAAATTACGAAAAATTGAAGGCGCTAAAATATTTGCATCGCAAGTAGATGTTGGCCCACCAAAAGACGAATTTCCATTTAAGGTTCAGATAAGCAATGTAGACCCGGAAAAAGCATCAAAAGCAGCTGAAGAATTAACTGCATTTTTGAACGGCAGAGAAATTAAACGACCAAATTCCAACGTCGCAAAAATCAATAAGACCGAATTCAATATAGATTCCCCGGTCATTACTAGGGTCAATAATAATCAAGTTATAGAAGTGAAAGCTGGCTTTGATTCCAATGACATCTCGACGCTTGTGAATATCGCCAAGTCAGATGTCGAGAAATACTTAGATGATGAAGCAAACAGATCAGGCCTATCTAAGCAGGACTTTAGTTTTGATTTTGGCTCAGAATCAAGCAATCAAGAGTCCTTTAAGGGCGTAATTTATGCATTGCCGCTTCTCTTAATCGCTATGTATATTCTTCTGGCAATACAATTCAAAGGGCTCATTCAGCCTCTATTAATATTTATTGCCGTGCCTTTTAGTCTTCCTGGTGTGGCAATTGGTCTTGCACTAACCAATAACCCAATTAGCTTTTTTGCAGTAGTTGGGTTTTTTGCGCTGATAGGAATAAGTGTAAACAACACAATTATGCTGGTTGATTTTGCTAACCAAAAGAGGCGAGAGGGACTCGGCGCCAGAGAAGCAATGGCTCAAGCAATAAAAGCCAGGATAAGACCATTACTAGTTACAAGCACAACTGCGGTAGTAGCACTTATTCCATTAGTACTTACTAATCCATTCTGGGAAAGTTTAGCAGTGACACTAATGTTTGGATTAGTGAGCTCAACAATACTAGTAACAACTATTTTTCCCTACTATTATCTAGCTGTAGAAAAAATAAGATCTAAAAAATACAACTAAGGTCTGAGTGTGCCGGCAAATATCTGCCAAGCAAGGGCGGTTTTAGCGACAAAGCTCAGGATTATATAAACTCTTTCTCCGTAAAGATAGTTTTTCCATGGTCCAATTTTCTTGTACTGTAACCACATATTGATAGCAAAGCAGTTGAAGAAAATAAAAATAGTTACATATATCCAGTAAACAAAGGCTGGTATTTTAGCTCCGGCAGCAGTTGCATTTTGGGCGCTTGCCAAGAAATATATAGCTATAACTACCCATGGCACGATGCCAGCAATACAGCCAACAATGTAGCTAATCCACTTGGTTTTTTCGGTAGTCTGGTTGTGGATTTCCATAATCATTCCGCAGAGGTTCATAACCATAACTAACGTAAAGAGCATAATTAAGCTTGGTAAGTCGTAAATACCAGATAGTAAACCTATGGCAATTATCATGGTTGATGCAGAAAAGCTATATTCTATCCAGCGAGCACGGTTCATTCCCTTTTGGAGATCTTTCTTGTAGCCTCGGTACCAAATAGTACTAATAATTAAATGAGCAGTCATACTCATGGCCAAGAATGCCAAGATAGGCCAGACCAGGGGCAATGAAAAAACCGCTTTTGATGCAGTAGATAGCGTTCTTGAAGCCACATCAAAACTTAAATAGTTTACTGTAACGTCATATTTGACCTTAAAGCTAGCAATTAATGTCATTACTGCTAATTGAGCCGCGAAGAAGAAGAAAGCAATTATATTTAGTTTTCTTAAGCCTTCGATAGTTATTTTTTTCTTAGCCATTTTAACCCTCGTTTAATTAATAGTTGTTATGGCTAATTATACCCCCCGAGTCAAGAAGAGGCAATCTTAACATAATCGGTATGATTACATATATAGTAGGATTGGATATTGTACTGTTCAAGTCTGGGCAATTTAAACTTCTTTGCAATCGAAACGATATCTTCAAGACTTGTGCTTTGGGTATCTACTACACTAAAAACCAAAACCGTAGGAACGCTATACTCGCGCAAATGAGTGTATAGCTTATTAGAGAAGAATGCTTCTATTTGGGTTAGGCGCTCATCGTGCGGCAAATTAACTGGCAAAGATAATTTGCATAAATCAGGGCTATAAACGCACTGCACTGATGCCTGGTCATCGGAGATAATAACACTATCAAAGCCTATAAATTTGTCGGCTTTTTTATAAATCGCATCAGGATTTTCAGAGAAAGAGTAAAACTCCCAGCCTTCAAAATCTGGGCAAATCCTAACAAACTCCTCTATTAATACTTTTTCACGTTGTTTCTTTTCATAATCTATTTTACTTTTCATATATTTATTATAACAATATTCTTAAAATATTATTTTACACTGTAGAATATAGATATGAACAAATCTCTTCGCAAAGCTTTTTATAGAGATATAGGTCCAATAGTATTTAGAAATTTATTTTCTATTGTGGCAGTAATTATTGGCGGCCTTTCGATAGTTCTAATAATATTGGGTAACAAAAGAGATGGACTGTTCTTGGGCTCAATTATTACTATCAATATCCTCGTAGGAATAATTCAGGAAATAAGAGCAAAAATTAATCTCGAAAAACTACAGCTCAGCACAAAGCAAAAATACACAATATCTAGAAACGGCAACCAACTCGAATTATATAGTGAAGACATAATTGCTGGTGATGTAATCACCATTAAGCTTGGCGATCAGTGCCCTGTGGATGGTGTGATTGTGGAATCGGAGAGCTTTGAATGCAATCTTGCCTTGCTTACTGGTGAATCGGAAAATGTTACAAAAAATGTAAGCGACAAGATATTGTCAGGAAGCATTGCGGTGGCCGGCTCTGCTCAGGTAAAAGCCTCAAAGGCGGAGAAGCAAAGCTACCTTTCCAAAATGAATGTTGATCTAAAAAAATATCAAACATCATATTCACCGATTCAGATAGCCATCCTGAAATTCATAAAAATTATGGCGATCATACTACTTATTCTGGGAATAATTTTAATAGCACGTTCATTGCTATCCGGCGAATCAATACTCAACGGATTCGTTCAGGTGGCCGCTCTTGCATCTACGATAATCGCCGAGGGGCTTTTGCTTGCAAGTACCGTGTTATTTGCTTATGGAGCAATTAGACTGGCCAAACAAAAGGTGCTTCTTCAGCAAATAAATGCTATTGAAAATCTTGGTAGAATGTCAGTTGTCTGCATCGACAAAACTGGCACCCTCACACAGAGCAATCCTAGCTTTGATGAACTAATGCTCTACGATAATAGCAAGCTTAGTTTAGTCCAAAAAATTCTATCAACCTATTCTAAAAATGAGACCTCACAGACATCAACCCTTAAGGCTATAGAGCAGTCGTTTGGAAAATTCAAAACCCTTAGTATAAATAATCTCTTGGCATTTTCATCGGCTAGAAAATACTCAGCTTTCAATATCAACAAGACTAAAACTGCAATAATTATCGGGGCTGGAGATAAGTTTGTTAAATATTTGAGCAAGCCAGAGCAGGAATGGTTTAAAAAAACTAACTCTGAACTAACTCGGAAAGCCAAACGAGTAATATTTATTGGTCAGGGAGAAATCAAAAATATTTCAAACCCGAGCTCGATTAAATCCCTCAAATTACTTGGGCTAGCTGTGTTTTCTAATCCGCTAAAAAGTGGGGTTCAGGAGACTGTCAGACAACTTCAAGGCAGGGGTGTTCAGATTGTAGTTATATCAGGCGACAATGCACAAACAGTCGAAGCGATTGCAAACCGAGCAGGAATAGAGCATAGCGGCAAAATTATTTCTGGAGATGAGCTAGGCAAGATGAACCCGGGCCAAATTACCGAACAGATAGATCAAAGAGCTCTATTTGCTCGTACTCTTCCAAGTCAAAAACAAAAAATTATTGAAGCAATTAAACTTACCGGAAAAAACGTAGCTATGGTTGGTGATGGCGCTAATGATGCAATGGCTATCAAATCAGCCGACATAGGCATTGCAATGTTTGATGGTGCACCTGCCTCAAGACAAATCGCCGATGCCGTGCTAGTAAATAATTCTTTTAATGCCATTCCTAGTGGCATTAGACTTTCAGACACCATCATCACCACACTAGAGATGATTGCCTGCCTTTTCTTTACTCGAGTATGGTCGGGGATTTTCTTGTTACTAATTACCCTAATGCTAAGAATCGACTATCCACTTTCACCTCGCAATATCACCCTGCTAAACGTGTTTATAATAACCCTACCAATAATTCTGTGGGTCACCTATCCGCGCCACAGAGATCGAAAACTTGATGATCCTAACTTCCTTGAAAGAACACTTCCCTTCTCGGTATTCAATGCAATTATTATTTCAGCAACGAGCCTAATTTCAGTTAGCCTATTGGCATGGTTAAAACTAGAATCATCACAAATACCAATGTTGGTATTTATTATTTTCTTTATTATGAGTATTTACTCAATTGGCTTGATACCTAGGGCCTTGGGAACCAAAGAGGACAAACAGCAACAAAGAATAATTTATGCAGGCTACGTGTTATCTGCTTTAATCTTGGCTTGTATATACTTTATATATCCACTTTCGAAGTTCTTCTCACTTAGTGCGATCAGTCCTGAAGCACTAGCATTGGCAATTGCACTTGGCTATTCCGGAACTGCTATACAGTATATTTTTGCTAGGTTCAAAATAGCAGATAAGTTCTGGCGATCAATCAAAAGGAGCTAGATACTACAAATGTTTGCAGAAGACTCTTCCCCTGTTTTTGTTGGCAAACTTGCGTCTTCATCTCGAGTTCTTTTGAGCTCAAAAAAATGTTCGTACTCTGCTAGATTTTTTATGCCACTCCAAAGTTTAAGTGCTTCGCCCCCAACTGGAGCCACACTTAGTACTGGACCAAAATATCCTACTTTTTTATTTTTATTGTGAAACACAATAATTGGAACGCCGACGTCTTCGCCCACAATAGCAAATGCTGACTTCATTGATTCTTTAATTGCAGAATCAAGGCTTTCATCGCTTTTAGATTCGAATAGTTCTTGTGCATCTTTGGGACATACCTTATTAAGCGAATCTTGTATCGCCCTCGATGATGAATCTTTTTTATGATGCACTTGATAACCAAATTCTGTGTACAAGGCATCCACGATATCGTTGCCGTGTTTTTTACGAGCAGCCTCAATAACTCTTAGCATTTCATATGTAGAGGTCATTACTCCCAAATGCTTCTTGGGCATCGCATTGCCATTTTTAATATAGAGACTGAATGATTTCCAAGTAATGTATATGGGCTCTTTCTTCTGAACCTCTTTTAGCCAACGAGAGGCATTCCAGCACCAAGGACAACCCGGGTCAAAATAAAAATCTATTTTTGTCATGTTTTGATTATATCACTTACTTTGTTATGCCATTGCAAGTTTTTGACGACCACAATCCACTCCCACTTTCTTTGGCATACTTTTCGGCTTGCTTAAAGTCATTTTGATATTTATATTGCTGATTTCTATAGGTATATTCGTGGGCATAGCCATCTTTAATGAGCCTTAGATTAACCAACTCATTATCATTCCAAACATATGCCAAGAGCCTTCCGTACTTATCTTTCTCACCAACCACGGGGTCAAAATCCAGTTTTACTTGCTTACCGCTAAGTAAACCCTTGCTATTGTCGGAGGCTTCTTTTCCGAAGCACTGTACTGGCTTGCGCGGATCTAGCGTTTCGGGAGTATCAATACCAATAAGCCTAACCTTTTCGGTCTTACCGTAACGGGTAACCTCTAGAGTATCTCCGTCTACCACCTTTTTTACTTCATAAGTATCTGCTGGTTTCGAGGAATTTGGGTTTTCTTTAATTGCCACAGCCAAAGACAAAGATAAAATGATAAGGCCAAACAAAATAAACTTGATTGGTCTATTCATACTAGCTCTGTGTCTTTTAATTCCCTACCGCGCCTTCTTGAATAAACACTCTCAACCAAACCAACCGAGAATAAGCTAACCATCAAGCTCGTCCCTCCTGCCGAAATAAACGGCAGAGGTATTCCTGTAACCGGCATGACGCCCAAATTCATACCTATATTTACAAACACGTGCACCACAAACATTGTCGCTATACCAATACATAGCAAACTACCAAATCTATCCTGAGCCACACTAGCATCCATTATCATTCTTGTTATTACTGTTAAAAACAACATAATACAAACTAGCGCACCAAGAAATCCAAGCTTCTCAGCCAAAACAGCAAATACAAAATCGGTCGGCGAACTTGGTAAGAAATTGCCCTGACTTTGTCCGCCACCGCCTAGCCCCTGGCCATATACACCCCCAGATCCCACGGCAATAATAGCCTGTTTTACATTGTATCCAGTGCCAGAAGGGTCAGCTGTTGGCTGCAAGAAAGTTGTGATTCTTTGTTTTTGATAGTCCTTGAGAGTTGGATATATCAAGGGCATCGATATGATTAATAGCAAAATCATTCCTACTATATATTTCTTTTGGACCTTTGTGGCTAGGGTCATTACTAACCATATAGAACTCAATACTATAGCCGTTCCTAAATCTGGCTGAACCAAGACCAGAAAGATAGCTGGCAATGAATAGGCCAATGAACGAACTAATATTCGAAACTGATTAGAATAATCGTAATTCTGAGAATAAAACTTGGCTAACACAATAATCAAAATAAGCTTTGAGAGCTCAGAAGGCTGAAACTGAAACGGCCCCAAAGAAATCCATCTGGTTGCACCCAGCCTAGTGGCACCAAAAAACTCCACGATCAGAAGCAAAGCTATCATTATTACATACAGCGCACCACTATAGTTTTTAAGTATTTTATAGTCATTTCGCGATGCAACTATTAACAGCATGAATCCTATAAGTGCATAGAGTATTTGCTTTGTCGTATCAAGCTGATTAGACACTTGCTTTGCCCTAATGCCCAAAGAATAAAGCACAATTAGCCCAAGGGTTACCAACAGCGCCGAGGCTGCGAAGAGAAGATTATCAAAGTTTCCGAATTGCCAAAACGATTTTCGCCTCATTTTTTCTCAAGTTCAATTTTCAATTCAAAGCCCTCAACCTGCACAGTTTTTTCAAAGCTTAAGCTTTCAGCATTGATATAAAAGTCCTCAGTAAGTGTTTCTTGAATAATAATATTTTTAAACTCATCTATGGCTTTATTGAGCTCATCTGAATTACTCAAAAGCACCAGTTTTATTCTATTTTCAACCTGTAAACCTGCTTCCTTACGGCATGACTGGATGTTACGAATTATGTCCCTTACAATCCCTTCGTTCTTAAGCGTCTGAGTAATTTTTGTATCCAATTCTACTGATATATCCTGAGACTCTTTTAGTTCAATTTCTTTTACGTTTAATTCTTCTGCGACTATCATAGTTAGCCTATCATCTAATTTTGATGGGCCATTCAGAGTTGCTGTTTGTAGTGGCTGTCTTACTTTAATTTTTGACTCTGCTCGTACCGATAGGCCATCATTAACGTATTGCTTAACCAATGCCATATCAGAGAGTATAGTCTCATCTACCGTATCTGGCGTTGGCCAATCGCAGAGATGCACAGACTCTGGAGCGTTAGCCAGCGTGTCTGTTAGGTGTCTATATAGCCAGTCACTCATAAATGGCGACCAAGGAGCAAGTAGCTTACAGACAGTTACTAGGGCCCAGTGAAGGGTCTTATATGCTTCGAGCTTGTCAGTGTCATCCTCTGACTTCCAAAATCTCCTGCGACTTCGACGAACGTACCAGTTGGACATGTCATCAACGAGCTTATAAATTGGCCAGGTGGCTTTACTTAGTTCAAAATTATCTGCTGCTTCTGTAATTTCAGCAATAGTTTCGTTGACCCTAGCCACCAGCCACCTATCGAGAGGGTTCGAGATGTTTTCTGGAGCATTTAGATCTTCGGGATTCCAATTATCTATTTCTGTGTACATACTCAAGAAAGAGGCACTATTATATAAAGTCATAAACAGGTTACGATTAATATCCTTCATGGCATCTCTGTCGAAATTCATATAATCTGCAGTTACAGCTGGCGTGCTAGATAGTAAGTAATAGCGAAGTGTATCAGCACCTTCATTTGAAAAAACTTCATCAATTGGCGGATAGTTCTTTAGTCGCTTACTTAGCTTCTGACCGTCAGCCGCCATAATCATTCCGTTTACTAGTACATTCTTATAGGCCGGTTTATCTGATACGATTGTAGAGATAACGTGTAATACATAAAACCATAATCTTGTCTGGTCTAGACCCTCCCCGATATAGTCTGCCGGGAAGCTTTCTGCGAATTTTTCTTTGTTTTCGAATGGATAGTGCTGTTGAGCAATCGGCATTGAACCAGATTCAAACCAGCAGTCTATTACCTCTTCAGCCCTCTTATACGTTTTGCCGTCTTTTTCAATAATTACTTCATCAATAAATGGCCTGTGAAGATCCTCTAAATCTTTGGCATTTGGGCTAAGCCTTTTAAGCTCATCAATACTTTCTACGACGATATAGTCATTATCATCAGATTCATTAACCCAAATTGGTATTGGAGCACCCCAGTAGCGATTTCTAGATATAGCCCAGTCCCTGGCACCTTCTAGCCATTTGCCGAAACGGCCCGACTTGATGTGGTCAGGATGCCAATTGATATCTTCGGCAGTGTTTTGAAGCTGATCTTTTATCTTTGACACTGCAACAAACCAAGTATCAATCGAGTAATAAAGCAATGGAGTATCGCAACGATAACAGAAAGGATATGTATGCTCAAAGGTTTCGGCAGCATAGATTTTACCCTCTTCACCCAGCTTTTCTATAATAATCTTATCTGCTGATTTGAAAAACTTGCCTTCAAAATCAGACAGCCCCAGTCCAGTCTTGACCTTACCATCTGTGTCTATAGTGTTTAATACAGGAATATCATTTTCCTGTCCTAGCCTTAAATCATCCTCGCCAAATGCTGGAGCAACATGAAGCACGCCAGTACCGTCTTCGATACTGACGAAGTCGGCGTCCCAAATCTTATATAGGTTGGCATGGTCCTTGCCCATATCAAAAACTGGTTCGTATTCCTTACCTACTAAATCTTTACCCTTGAGCTCTTCAAGGATTTTATAATTATCAGACTTTAAGCTTTCTAATCTTTCTTTGACCAGAATTAAGGTCTCTTCCTTTCCCTCATCATCTGCAAGTAAAACCTTAACATAGACAGCATCTGCTTGGACTGCCAAGGCAGCATTGCCAGGCAAACTCCATGGAGTTGTAGTCCAAGCCAACATAGATATCTCTTCGCCTTTTAACTTGAATTTAACATACACACTCGGGTCCGGAACATTGTCTTTGTAGCCTTCATTGACCTCAAAATTACTCAAAGGAGTGGAACAGCGCGGGCAATAAGGCATGCACTTGAATCCCTTATAAATTAAGCCTTTTTCATAAATTTGCTTGAATACCCACCACACAGATTCGGTGTAGCTAGTATCGATAGTGGCATATGAGTTCTCCTTATCGGTCCATCGCCCAATCCTATCAAAATAGTGTTCCCATTCGTCTTTATACGAAAAAACTGAATCTCTACAGGCCTGATTAAATTTCTCAAGTCCAAGTTCCATTATTTGCTTTTTGCCAGATACATTAAATTCTTTCTCGATAGCAAACTCTACAGGCAGTCCATGGCAATCCCAGCCGTTGCGCCTTTCAACATAACGGCCTTTCATTGTCTGGTATCGACCGATTGAGTCCTTGATGCTCTGAACTAAGCTGTGACCAAAATGCGGTAATCCATTAGCAAATGGCGGGCCATCGTAAAAACTAAACGGCTTACCATCCTTGGTTTTTTCTAAACTAGCCTGAAAAGTGCCTTCCTTTTGCCAAATACCTAGTATCTGCTCTTCTACTTCTTTGGGATTGTACTGTGGGATTTTTTTCATAAATTCTCCTTATATAACAAAAAACACCGCAAATATGCGGCGTCAGGGTCCAATTATTGGACGGTACCACCTGACTTTCCAGTGGACACTTAATTTTGGCTCTTACATGGCCTCACGACAGGTTCTACTCTCTTTACCAAGATTTCTTCCTGTGGCGCTGCAGTGCACTTTCGGTTGATAGCCGATTCCCCCATTTAAGGGACGCCTTTTATGATTTAATTATACACTATTACAGGATATTTTCTAGATATGTCCAACGGCCTGAGTTATGGTTGTATAATCTGGCAATTCGCCCTGCCAAACATTCTGCACAATTCCATCCTCCCGAACCGCCACAAGCGATGGAAAACTCATCAAGTCATAGTTAGTTGCCCTATCAGAACCATTAAAAGAATCGATATCTACTTCTTCTATCTGAATTCCACTTATAGACAAATTCTTTTTAAGCTCTGAGATATCTTGGCTTTTACTCTTTAAGTCCTTTGCGGAGGCAAATAATAGTGCTTTCATAGGCCTATTTTAGCACAACTAATTATGTAGCTTTTTTATCTTTTTAAGTTCTTTCTCAAACCTATCGAGAGTAGCAAAGCTGCGATAGACACTAGCAAAACGAACGTAGGCCACATCGTCGATGGATAGCAGCTCCTCCATAACTAAACTACCAATTTTTCTAGAATTTAGCTCTGACTGGTCAAAACCCCTCGCCTTTCTTTCGACTTCTGAAATTATTTCTTCTATTTTGCTAGCCGATACGGGTCTTTTTTCGAAAGCTCTATATATACCTCTTGAGAGCTTATTGCGATCGAACATCTCACGCTCACCATTCTTTTTAACAATCATAAGGTTCGGAACCTCTAATCGCTCATAGGTCGTAAAGCGATGACTACACTTGATACATTCCCGCCTGCGGCGAATTGAAGCCCCATCCTCTACTTCCCTAGATTCCAGAACCCGACTTACTTGTGCGTTACAGACCGGGCACTTCATGATTTATAGCTTCTTCTTCACAAAGCTTGGGATATCATCATCGTCATCGGAGCTATCTCCAAGCTTGAGGCCTTCTCTTAAAAAGGCGGGCTTATCATAATCGTCGTCTTCACTTTCAAAATCTGATGAAATGGTCTCTACAATAGGCTCGTCGGGTATCTTCTTGCCTTCAGATTCTTTTTCGAACACGTCTTCATCAAAATCAAAACCAATCATTTCTTCCTCAGCGACTGTATTGGCATCTTCGGCGAGTTCTAATTTTTCTTCTGGCTTAGCCCTTACCATTGGCTCAAATTCATCATCGAATACAGGCCTAGAGTCTTCTGATTTCAGAAATGGCATTTCTGGTTCTTTTTCTTCCACCACTTCGGGCTCGTCAAACACTGTTGGCGCTGATGAAAATATACTTTCAGGCTCTTCTTTGACTGATTGAGGTGCCATAAAATGATTACGCTGGATTCCATCATTGCTAAATCCGGTAGCTACTAGTGTTACTCGAATTTCGCCAGTCATATTTTCGTCCAGAACTGTACCCCAAATGATATTAGCTTCTGGATCAACGGAATCATGAATAAGCTTAGCGGCCTCTTCAATTTCGTGCATACCCATATCTCTACCGCCAGTAAAGTTGATAAGCACTCCCTTAGCACCCTGTATAGAAACCTCTAGGAGTGGCGAGTCCATTGCATACTTAACTGCATCGATCGCGCGAGTATCGCCACCACCCTGACCAATCCCCATTAGGGCTGAGCCAGCATTGCTCATAATCGATTTAACATCTGCAAAGTCTAGATTCACAAGTCCATTTACAGTAATAAGATCTGCTATACCCTGCACACCCTGCTTCAATACGTCATCAACAGTACCAAAAGCATCCAGAAGACTAGTCTTTCTATCAACAAGTTGCAGAATCCTATCATTAGGAATAGTAATTAAGGTATCGACCTTGTCTTTGAGCTCTTCAATTCCAGCTTCAGCTATCTTACGACGTCTGTCCCCTTCAAAAGTAAATGGCTTAGTAACAATAGCTACAGTTAATGCGCCAATCTCTTTTGCAATTCTTGCAACCACAGGTGCAGCACCAGATCCAGTTCCTCCACCGTAACCTGCAGTAATAAAAACCATTTCGGAGTGCTTGAGGGCATTATATATGTCCTCTTCGCTCTCTTCAGCTGCTTGCCTTCCAACTTCAGGGTTAGCACCAGCTCCCAGACCTCTTGTGGCTTCTTTACCAATGTGAACCTTAGTGTTTGCCTGAGAGTAATGCAAAGCTTGGGCGTCAGTATTAATGGCAACAAAATCAATGCCCCTTAGTTTGGATTGAATCATCCTATTAAGTGCATTGCCTCCGCCACCGCCAATACCGACTACCTTGATGCGCGCAAATGTTTCAATTTCTGGTAAGATTTCTGCCATATATTTGTTCACCTCACTGTTTGATAATTGCATTGGGAGAACCTCTTCTCCCAGATATAAAATGCCTTACCACATACCCTCTTTTGTTAAAAAGGATAATTAAAGTATATAGAATTGGGCCAGCATATGCAATATATTTATTCAAGAAAATAGCTATTTTTAAGCATATAAAAAATGTGTTCAAGCAATTAATTAATTTATTCTATTTTTTATTCTTAAATATTGCATAAAAGATATTTTTAAATTTTAAGGCAAGATGTTTTTAAAGATTGATTTTACTTTTTGACCTACACCACCAAGCATTAGTTCTAGTTTGCTGGTCTTTTGTTCTCTTGGTATTTCCATATCTTCAAGCATCAGTCCTATAGCCGCAGAATAGCTTGGGTCTGATATTTTATCTGATACGCCAGTGTACTTTTGCGATGATCCAATTGTAACTGGTAGCTTAGCTATGTCTTTTACGAATTCGGAGATTCCCTTCAGGTTAGCGCCTCCGCCTGTCAAAACAATTCCCGCCGCTAGCTGTCTATTTTCGTCTACTTTACTTATTTCCTTAGATACCAGTGTAAATATTTCGTTGCAGCGAGCATAGATTATTTTATCTATATCAGAGCTAGAGAAAAATCCCTTTCCACCAAAACTTTCTAAATCAATTTTTTTAGCATCTCTAGGGTTTGGTCTTTTTGCTTCTCCATGTTTCAACTTTACTTTTTCAGCTATTTCAATATTTGTCTTAAGCCCATAAACCAAGTCTTTAGTGATATTATTTGAACCCAAAGGCAGAATACTGCTATAAACTAGTCTCCCTTCTCTATATATCACAAGTCCAGTAGTTTCTGAGCCAAAATGAACCATCGCCACACCTAATTCCATTTGTTTTTTAGTTAGAACTGTCTTAGCGGCAGCAATTGGAACTATCTGCTGATTGTTAATTTGTATACCAGACCTAAAAACAGCGTTATCTAAGTTTTTTATAGCAGGAGTTGAGCCAGAAATAATGTGAGTTTCAACCTCTAATTTAATGCCATTCATGCCAACAGGGTCAGAAATACCTGCTTGCCCATCTACAGTATAGGAATTGGGTATCACTTGTATTATCTGGCGGTTTGAATCTAGCTGAACAGAAGTGGCAGCTTGCTCAACCCTAACTAACTCCTCTTTGGTTATTTCACGATCTGCTCTTGAAACAGCTATAACACCCCTGGAGTTCATGCTTCTTATCTGTCCGCCGTCTATCGAAATGGTAGCTCGCTCAATCGCAATACCACTCATTCTCTCTGCCTCTTCTAAAGCAGCAGTAATTGAGCTAACTGTTTCTTCGACATCAACAACAACACCTCTTCTCAAGCCAGAGGTCGGCGAAACACCCAACCCAATAATACTAGGGGTAGGTGAATCCTGCTGGTGCAAACCAACCACACAAACCACTTTGCTCGTGCCGATATCTAAACCGACGTATGTTTCCTCGTTCTTTGGTGCCATAGATAAAGATATTATACGCACCCAAAGGTGTTACTTGCAAATACTAGCTGGCTATAACTTCGCAGCCGTCTTTTGTAATCAATATGGTGTTTTCGAATTGAGCACTCAATGAACCGTCTCTTGTCATATAAGTCCAATCGTCTTCGGCCAGATATAAATCATTAGTTCCTGTGGATGCAATAGGCTCAACTGCAATAGTCATTCCTGCCTTTAGTTCGGCGCCGCTTCCAGCTCGGCCATAATTTGGCACAACTGGATCTTCGTGAAGTTCATGGCCAACACCATGACCAGTAAGGCTGTAAATTGGCTTGAGATCATACTTGCGCAGAGTTTTTTCAATAATCTCGCTAACATCACCAACCCTAGCACCATCTTTGATTACCCCTATGGCCTCCTGAAGTGCCTCATAGCAACCTTCTAATAGCTTTTGGCCATCCTTGTTTGGTTTGCCCAGGCTTATTGTTCTGGCGGCATCAGTTATCATGCCATTGTAATTAACTCCGTAATCTATTCCCACTAGGTCTCCCTCGCGTAGCTTTCTGGAATTTGGAATTGCATGTACTATTTCGTTATTTACCGAAACACAAACTCGCCCCGGAAACCCCTGATACCCAAGAAAGGCAGGTTCGCCTCCTAGTTTTCGGGTTTCATCATCGGCTATTTTATCAAGCTCCAAACTTGTAATGCCAGGCTTGGCGTTGGCCACCAATATGTCCAATACTTTAGTGAGAATGTCGCCACTCTTTTTGATATCAGATATTTCTTCTGGTGTCTTGATGCGTGTGTTTACCACCCCAGTGAATCCTTCATACGTTCGTGAATTTCTTCAACAGAGCCAATACCATCAACCTCGACATACTTATTCCTGCTTTTGTAAAAATCAATGACTTCATTTGTTTCTTGGTGAAAAATATCTATACGGTGAGAAATAACCTCTTCAGTATCATCTGATCTGCCCCGCTTTAGAAGTCTCTTCATAGATTCTTCATCGGTTATTTTTAATAATAAATACTTATCGATCTCAATTGAGTTTTCTTTTGCATACTCTTCAAGCCACTCGGCCTGAGATAATCTTCTGGGAAAACCATCCGAAATTATCATACTATTTGGCTGATAACTTTTTATCTTTTCGTCCACCATGTCATTTACTTTTTTATCATTCACTAGATCACCATTACTCATGGCTTTTTCAATTTCAGAGTCTTTTTTAGCCAAATCTCTAATTAAATCACCCACCCTAAGAACTTCAACATTTTTAATATTCTGAATTAATTCTATTTGGGTATCCTTACCAGAGCCAGGAAGTCCAATAACTACAATTAGCTTCTTCATTTAATAGAATTCTTCACTACTTCGTAAATCTTCGGTACAAAAACAATAACTGCAACCACTACTGAGCTTATTGCAGTCAAAAGCACTCCGGCAGCCATCATGTCTTTTGTAAGTTGAATT
>Ga0214921_10004201_pt1 | contig 21382 bp, 22 predicted proteins | sample LL1505_MetaG_FD_177992 | JGI IMG/M metagenome (GOLD analysis project Ga0214921, IMG submission 177992) | Freshwater microbial communities from Lake Lanier, Atlanta, Georgia, United States - LL-1505 | ecosystem: Environmental > Aquatic > Freshwater > Lake | place: USA: Georgia | collected...
CAACTGAGCTACACCCCCATTTTATGGTAGTAGACTAGGGATTCGAACCCTACCGTTCCAGCCCATCTGACCAGTCTCCAGAGTTTATAAGTCTCCGCCGCGCACCAGCGCCGTCTACCATATTGAAGCACACTGCGGAAGGGCTTGCACCTTCACTTTGGCTTTCCTTTCGGATACCCCATCAAAGACCTGTTGCGGACAATGTGCTTCAATATGGTGCCAGTGTTGCTGGCTAGGGAATCCCAGTCCTCGACGCTTAGAGAACGCCTACATACCACCCTACTCTAACCATATGGAAACACACTCTTTTCCTAGCTTTACGGCGGTAGTGCCCTACATCTTTGGGATAGCTCCTGCGTCCAGTTGCTAGGTATCCACAATGCCGTTGAATGTGTTTCCATATGGTGGGTGGTCAGGGACTCGAACCCCGTATACCTAAAGGTGCCAGATTTACAGTCTGGTGCAGTAACCTGTTCTGCTCACCACCCACGAAAAATTCACTTGTTGTTAAAGAGCTTTTGTTACAAACAAAGTAGTATTATATAGTCACTTAGCCTGCTTGTCAATGCCAGATGTGAAAATAACTTGCTCTTTTTAGGTGGAAATCCTATTCTATAGGTATCTTTTATTAAAATGTGGGGCCTGGCGGGACATAACTGGGGCAAGGATTATAAAATTTTCCAGTAGGTACAACACCTGGCGGTGGGGTTTCAGTAATTGTTCCTGCTGGAAGAACGCTTGGTTCACTTGGTGTGGTATTTTCTTGATTTGTTGTGTTGTTTTCTTCAGTTGTCATTTACAGGTCTCCAGTCACTAAGTAAATATGGAATTATGTCGTATTTATTCATAATCATTAAAGCCCACCTTCTTTCATTGCAGCTATAACCACGACAGTTTAATTCATGTGGATTGCTATGATCTTCATAACAAGAGCCAATATTTTTCAGTAATTTTTCTATTTTTAATTGATAATAACAATCTATTATATGATATTTTTGTAAATTAAAAAATGGTTGAATCCACCAGTCAACTGGGCTTTTATTAACAGTAGGTGCGTGATGAGCCCATAATTCGTCTAATACGGGTCTTTCTAAATCACCAGAATAAACAAATTTTACGTCCCAGTTTCGATGCCTTGCAGGGGAATAGGCATCTATTCCGTTATACACATTTACCATGGTAGCCACGGTATGGTTAGTTTGATTATTATCTAAAGGGGTTTTTATTTCTAATAAATCGGTTATAAAATCGTCATCGACTAGACGTTTTATTTCTGAAGTTAAAAATCGTAAATCTAGAATAGAAAGACCCGATTCTTCTATGGGAGTATTAATGGGAATTGATGCAATTGGTAAAATTCTATATGGATTAACTTGTAACTTATTGAGCATGGAAATAATATATAGTAACAAAACTGAATCCATACCAGAAACTGCAATTGCTATTGCATTTTTATGTTGGAAGTTTGCAGGTAAATTAATATTAAATGACCTACGATCCCACTCAGGTCCACATACTAACTCATAGTTAACATCTTTCATCGAATTTACAAGTTTAGTTTCTTGAGGACGTTTATTGTACAAAGGTGGAACCTTTGTACAATTTGACTCTTTGATAAAAAAAGTTAAAACATATTTAGTACCGTACTCCACAACTGATCCGGTATGAATAGTCTTAAGGTTAATTTTAGGATCGTCATAATCATATTTAAAATAGATTAATTGACCTTTGTTTGGCCATGATGCTTTATATAATCGATCAAAGTAAGTTTCCCCTCCTGAAAAATCTTCATTTAGGTTTAAAATAACAGTAGCTACTCTATTGCCTCCTGGCTCCTTTACCATAAACTCCCTGTCGAGCTCTGAAGTTACTAGAAAAAAATCGAAGTGGGCATCAAACTTAGCATTTGCAGAATAACTAGTAGGAATTGGATTATTAATATTCTCAAGGGGATGTCCAATTCCTATTGCTATTTTTTGTTTAATTTTTGAAATTAATTGATGATATTTTTCTGATTCTATTTTTGAGTAACTTGCCATATGTCCGGGTGTTGTTTCATCTGTTGTCTGAACAGCATATGTTGTAATTTTTTGAGCATCTTCCCAATTAAAGCTAGGACTACGTAGAATTTCGAGAATTGCATTGCAATCTTCTTCAGAAATAAAATTTTTAAAAACTTTCACTAACGGTTTTTCATTAATTGTTAAAACATCCATTATATTCCCCAAGGCTGTATTTAGTATCCATAAAATACTTATAAGGCAAAATATTTTTTGATCTTAGATATTCTGATACATATAACTATCTAAGATCAAAAAATACGATATATGGATCAAACAAAAATTTTATGTTATCTGGATGAAGATCAATCAGACGCTTTATTTTTAGAAGCTGCTAATATACAAAAATGGGAAAGAATTTGGTCGCCTACAAATGTTCTTCCTGGTTGTAAACATATTGTAGACCTTAATACCATGAAAGAAACTAAATCTCTCGTTGATCGTCTATGTGAAAATCAAACAGATGTTACAGTTTATTGGATTCGATTGTTGCCCAAGGAGTATATGCCGCTTGAAAAAAAATGGGGTGAATCAAACCTTCATTTAAAAAAAATATTTCATGTGTTGGTAAAGTTACCCAAAAATTTTATTTTAAATTTGAATTGGAAAATAATTATTTCTGGATTAGACAAATATAGGGATTCGATACTAGATATCGATACGCAATTTGTAAATTATCATTATATCAATCAAAGTGATACGCCATTTTATCTTTTGATAATTGAACAGTCATAAATTATTGCTTAATAACATTGGATGTGAAAATAACTTGATCTTGTTCATCCAAAACTTCGTACTGTATAGGTTCTGATTCTAAGGCCAATCTCAACGCATCAATAGCTGAATCGGCTACTGCTCTTCCCTGACTGTTCTGTTTAAAAGCCACACGTAACCACTCTAATGCCTCTAAGGCTTCACGCATGGCTTCCTGACTCATTCTCAAATACCTTGATTTATTTTAATAAAATTGTATGTTTTTTTATTATCAAGAATGATATTGTTGTCCCATTTTCCAGAGCCATTAAATTTATCTGAAAAAGTCAAATCTAATTTAGATAATTCAGTCCATTGATCCAGTCGTTCTTGATATGTTTTAGAGCTCTTTTTTAAACCTTTTAGCGCAAATGATTTTGCTCTAGACAACGGAGTACTTTCATCAATTATCACTGGTAAGTTGGCTCTCCAGTCAGTTGTTTCGTCTTGTTTAAAATCTATCTGAAAATTTGCATTCCAGTTACCGTCATGATCTATTTCAAAATCAAAATTTGCAGTAAAGTTGCACCCTAAAAACTGGCTGAATTGAAATGTATCATATTCTTGAGTGAAGGGAATCGTTATTTTATATCCGCCCCGTGTTCTCCATAGTATTCTTAGTAACGGCCAAATCTCAGCAAAAATACTATCTATAAAATTATTTCCAGTGTTTTTCTTACATACATTAAAATCAAATATTTCATATTCAATTTGATTATTAATTGCAGGGTCAACAAATTCTAATTTATAATCAGTCAATTGTCTAAATGAGAAATTTATATTTTGATCATTTTCAAGATGAGATAAAAATATAGCCGTTGTTTTCATACGAATTAGACGATGTATTCTAGTATTTTTTAAATCTTCAGTCATCCAAGCATTGCCAAAATTGGCCGCTGCAATAAGATAATCCTCGGGTCGTTGACCAAGAACAGTGTCCTCGAAAATATTAAGACCACTAATACCAGATGATATAAATGAAACCTTGTTTCTAATTCTATAGATAAGCATTAATGTTTCATAAAAATCTTGCGGAGTTTCTGTAGGGAACCCTATAATTAACATGCATCCAACAGAAATATTATTAGCAAAAGCATCAGTCATATTTTGTTCGACATCTTCTCTAGTGATGCCCTTTGCCATGTCGGCTAGTACCTTATTTGAACCAGATTCTACGCCAAAAGTTAATACTCTTATCCCCGAGTCACGGATATCTTTAAAGAAGTCAAAATCCATTCTTTTATCTATTCTAGCTTGCCCCATCCATTCGATTCGCAAATTGCTAGCAATGATACCTTTTAATATTCCTCGAAATTCGTTTAAATTTCCATTAACAAGGCTATCAATAAACCAAAATAAAGTAACTCCTGTTTCATTTAGTGCAATTATTTCATCTAACACTCTATTAGACATTCTATCTCTATATTTCCAATAATGTGTTTCGTCACAGAATGTACATTTTGCAATACACCCACGACTTAATTCCATAGCCACTCCATTTGACATGTCATAACTATTCAGATCAAAATGGCTATAGTCAGGCAATGGCAATGTATCTAGATTTATTCGTTGATCCATGGATTGCACTATACGTTTGGTCTCTGCTGGTTTACCTTCTTTTTCAATATCTTCTAGTATGTCTAATATTAATTGCTCACCTTCACCTGATGCAATATAATCAAATTGAGTACTAATAAACTCGCTTCTATTACAAATACCTCCCCCACCAATAGTTATAATATTTGGAAGATATTTTCTAAGTTCACGTATAAACCATTCGACTGGTGTCTTGTTACAGTCGTATAAAGTAAATCCAACCGCTGTTGGATTTAGTTCAACTATTTTTGCAACGTATTCTAATAATAGTTTTTCTATATAAGGATGGATATTTTTATAATAATCCTCTCCAAACCATTTTGGCATGTGCGCAGGGTGCCAAGGATCAAAATCTAAATTCCAAGATTTACGTTGAGCATGAGCTAGTTGATTAACATCAAAGACGTGTGTTTTATATCCAGCATGTTTTGTTATTGCAGAAAGTCTTGCTAAATTGTATGGTGGAAATGTTGTGGCCCACTCTGGTATTAACATGAATACAATACTAGATTTTCTAGTTGCATAATCAATATTGACTGTAGTTAATGTTTTTCTTGGGACCTTTCTTGCATATGGGGCTAATGCCTGAAGCATTCTAGTTTCACGATCAAGGGGAATCATAGATTCTAGAGCGTCATTACTTTCCATTATTTAAAATAGTCCCTATTAGCTGGACGAGTTGCAGCAAATTGATAGAGTCGTTGGTAAAAAGTTCGCCATGTTATTTCCCCGGTATAATAATATTTATTAAAACTTAGAGCTAATTGTTCGTGAAAACTTTTTTCATCAAAGGAAGGTTTAACCCATGCACCCTCTTTTTCACCAAACCATAACGGTTTTAGTTCCATTTTTTCAACTTTTCCCATAAAAGATAAAAACCTATTAGGGCAATATGAAGGAAGAATATCATCAACCAAAAATATACAATTTTTGTCAGTATAAGGCATGACAGAATCAATAACATTGTCTATTTCATCTACACGATTACATAAACAATCTAATCGTATGATATCAAAATTAGAACAATTAAATTCAGTAATATCATTTGACAAATTTTCTATGTTATTATTTTTTATTTCTATTTTATTAGTGAGATTGAATTTACTTAATCTTTCTTTGTTTAAAGAATTTAACGCTTCTAGATTTAAGGTCCACTCTGGACTATTCAATTGCCAAGTAAAATTTTCATAGCCCATTAAATTTACAGAGCTATCTTGTAAGACTGCCGCAGCAAATACTAACCAGTCCCCATTTCCTACGCCTAATTCTAATATATTTTTGGGTCGATGAATATTTAAAATATCACCAATAACAGACAAATCCCCTCTTTCAGATAAAGGGTTGATTACTTCTAAAATTTCATTTAAATGTTCACGTTCCATAATTAAGTTCCTATTCCCACTGGGATATAAAATATGTATCGATTGCTATCTGACATATTTTTGATTGCATGCCACATTTCAGATGTATTCATAAAAAAAATACCACTATTCTTTTTTGTAGGCGATGTGTACACTATATCTGAATTATGATATCTAGCAAACATTGTACCTGTATTTTCTGGGTTATCTACTAAGTTTAATATCATTACCCCGAACAAATTTCTATTATCTAAATGCATACTCATTTGCCATTCAGGCTTATCACATAGTATATTGATACTTTCTATTGACGTAGGAACTTCAAATTTATGTAAACTATTAAACCAAAGATAGTTAATCGAATACGCTGCATATCCTGTTGTTTTCATATATTCATTAAATGCTTGAATATTATTAGCCCATTGTTGTTTCATCTCATTGGTAAAATCATATGACAAAATTAATCTTTTTTGTCTCGACCTTGTATTACCTTGATCATATGGACCAATTACAGTGCAGTCATCGATATTGATATCAGGGATTGAAAAGTCTTCTATTTCCCATATAGGCATAGTATGTCCTAAAGGATTAGTGATATGCTGCAACACTGGAGTAATTTTCATAATTTTGATTTTTTTAACATCAAGTTGTCCAAGGAATTTAATGTTCCACAATTTTTACTGCAAAATGCTAATTTACCAGTTTCAACACTAGAACAATTCCATGAGTTAGCATATACTTCATTTAAATATCCATTGCGTAATATATCTTCTATTGAATTATTATTTAATTTAATTTTTTCTAATCCGTAGGTTAAAATTTTGGAGAAAAACTGATAATCTGATATGGACAAAGCTATTTTATTATTAAAGTCTTTATACTTTTTTCGAAAATAAAGCCCAGTCCAACAACATGGAAAAACAAGACCTTGTGAATCTATATAGATTCCATTATATGCTGTAAAAGGATTTAATACTCTACATTTTATTGTTGAGTTAGAAACTGCTGCATCCTCTTCAATATTAAATTTTATAAATCGTTCAACACCATATTCTATGGGAATTTTTCTTTTTTGCACCGCGCCTATTAAATCTCGAGTATCGGTATAGATTATGGTTTCATCATCTGTTTGAAACGATCTATTATCTTTGTTTAAAGGTGGCAATAACCAATAATCAACTTCACCGTTGATATTTGTTGCCGGCATTGCTTTTAAATTTTTTCCATTGTCTAATCCTAGAGCACCTTTTGATTGAAATTCACTAAAACCCCATTCTTTAGCTAGGGTTTTTGCTTCATTGATTTGATGTTCGTTATGTCTAAAAATTAGATATTCCCATTTGGAATGTCCTTTTTGACTGTTAAATGCTTGAACATTTTTTTTTATTTTTTCCCATGACACGTTTCTTCTATACAAATGATTTGTATCTTCTAAACCATCAATACTAAAAGTCATAACCCACAGTGGATTTTTTGCAAAAATTTTCCCTATATTTTCCCATAATGAGGAAGAACGCAGTCCGCCGTTGGTTCTAATTTCAATTTTAGGTAATTTAACGTCACTACAGTACTGTAGTATATTTTCTATATCCGATGCTGCCATTGGATCCCCAAAATTCCCACAAAAATTAATCTCTCTAATTTTCTTTAAAAAAGATTCAGGGAACCACATTTTGAATTGATCTACGTTAATTTCAGATAATTCAACTTCTACATTGGGGCTATGAGTTACAAATCTAGGACAACCTGGACAAATAGAATTACATATTGACGACAATTCAATATGTAATGAACCTATAGTATCTATATTCCAGCTATTTGATGTCATCTGTTATAATATTATTATACACACGATGATCCTTTGGCATTACTAAAGGATCTTCAACTATTTTATTAGTTTCATAAAAAGAATTAATAGTGTTACGTAGTCTAATTGTTTCTTTATATATGAGAGAGTTAATTGGTAACTGATCTATACCATTATCAATATAATCAATAGCCAATTTCATTCTATCTTTTTCCATATTATGAATAGCCATGTGCTCTGGATAGTACAAATAATTAAAATTTAAAAAATTTGGATTTTCAAAATTAACATTATCTTTTAAATTTTTATATAATTCAAAAATATCAAGCACATTGCCTTTATGTAACGTCATTACAATAGACGTATTAGTTGAACCTTTTGGTAGGACTTTTTGAACTAATGTTTCTTCTACGAACTTTAAATTTGATAAGACATTTTCCCAATTAGCACCTACTCTAAGGAATTCAAATTTTTTGCCATATGAATCTATACTAAATGCAACCCAAACACCTTTAAATTTTTTCCATATTTCAACTTCTTTATCATTAGGCAATTGTGTTCCATTGGTATTGTATAACAATTGTGTATGAGATGTATCAGTAGTATCTGATAGATGTTTTAACCAATCAAAATGAGTTTTATTCATTAGTGGTTCGCCGCCTGCAATATCAATACGAAAATAAGCAGGGCTGTCTAATTTTTTATATTCATTAATATCATAAGACCATTCAATTTGAGCTTGTAATTTATTATATGTTTCACGGTTTAAATTTCCCTTTGCCAGTTGTTCTGCTGCAATAGATGTTGAGCAAGCCGGAGTACATATGGTGCATTTTAAATTGCACAACCTGCCTGTTTTTAATTGTAGATATTCTAATGCAATATTTAATGGCGGGGTTGGGAAAGTATCCAATTTGCCGTTGGTTTTTTGATTTAACATGTACAAATCTTGTATTCTTTTACTCGAACGACCTTCTTCCTCTGCAAATTTACATTGATTACAGCCTTTGGGCCATTCATTGTTCGTTAATTGATCACGATATTCTTGAAATTGATTCTTTGATACTTCTGTTATATGCGTAACATCCGTTATTCTAAATTTTTTAAATTCGCTATCAATAAACATACAACAAGGTGTTACATATCCATCTACATCAACATGCGCAGATTTCCACATTGACGGACAATATAAATCTGGTAATTCTGGGTATGCATTTAATTGAGGAACTCTTTTCATATATTCATATACCATTCATAAATTTTAGGGTCTACTTGTTGTAGTAATGTGGAGTATTTTTTTCCAGTTAAATGATGCTGATCGCGGGATTCGGATCGAAACTTTAATTGTTTAATCAATTTTGGATCGTCGAATAAATCAGAGTTACGTTCTCTTTCTATGCGTAATGCATTTAGAATAGCAATCGATTTATCTGTATTTTTTAAGTTCGTTGAACTTTCAAATCTTTTGATTGCATGATCGATTACCCTGTCAAAAATATGTTTAGGATATGTTCTAATATCTAACATTCCTTGTGAAGTATTAGGATAGTCTTCTAAATCAGAATGGAATTTATGATTAAACACGTATACTCCATATGGTTCAAAAAAGTCAAACCATCTATCAATATCAATAAGAACTGGAGCACTCAATACACTAGCAATTTGTAGATTAAGTCCAGTATTAAATGCTTCTTGCCAATTATCTTTGACTTCATCCCATTTAGCCCCGTCTCTCGTATATTCAAACGTCTCTGCTACACCATCAATGCTTACTTGCATACTAAGATGTTTAAATGATGACAAAAATTTATACACATTTTGTCCTTTCCATGTTTTTCTAGTCATGTTAGAATTATAATGTATTTTTATACTCATTATATATTCTTCCCATTCAGAATCAATCATTGATAGTTCTTTCATTTTTTCCATTATTGCCCAGTGCATCGGAGACATCATAGGTTCTCCTCCGGCCCAATAAATATCAGTAATTCGTTTACTGAGTAATCCCTTGATCATTTCATCAGTAAGTTTTTGTTCAAACTCTTTGTCTATTACAAAATTAAAGTTTTTACTTCCTGGAAATCGCTTGTCATGTAAAACCATATGCTGTGAGCTAAAAATTGGCCCACAACTAATACATTGCAGATTGCAATGAATAGTTCTATAATCATAATACCTAGGTAGTTTATCAACTGAACCATCTTCATTTGTTTGTGCAAATGTTTCTGTTAACATTTTTTGGCCAAATTGTTTACTAGATTCCTGCCTTAATGAAGAAACACCTACTTCTTCTAAAGAATAACAAGATTCGCATTCATTGATTTTTTTCCCATTCAGCATGTCTAAACGGATTTTTTTCATCACGTCAGCATTCCAGAACTCAGAAGTTTCTTGTTTATTGCATATAGAGAGTTCTTTGGAAACACAGCATAGTTTCCTTTCATATCTACTACCCGAGTATGAATGAAACCACGGATATGGACAAATGGATTTATTAGTATCTAAATTAGTATCTATAGTCATAATTAAAAATTTCTCGCCAATTGTTCATACCACGGGAGTCAGATACTACATCTAAATAATCTTGACCTTGATTCCATAATGTGTTATCAATTGATTCCGTCTTCAAATATGATTCCATTGTAGATGTTAATATATTTGAAGCGTATTTGCTATTTATATACGTATCACGTAATTGATTTTTAAAATCTAAAGAAGCACAATTTAATGAAAGATAATGAGGAAATACTACAAAATTTTGATTTATAGTAGTATGCTCTTTTATTTTAGTAAGTGGCAGTGCCCACTCATAGAATTCAGGTAAAAAAGGAGCATTTAACCACTGAATGCTGTTTGTAATATTTAATGCATCTATATGTGGATTATTAGCTAATTTAATAATAGTATCACAAGCTGTATCCCAATTAGAAGGATAACGAATAAATTTATTTTTATCGCCTATTCCATCTACACTACATCCTACGGTGACTATTTTAAAGTGTTTCCAATAATCACTAAAAGAATCTTTATATGTAGTACAATTTGTATTGTAACTGATATGTATATTTCCAGCAACTCCCCATTCTATGAGTTTTTCTAATAACTTCCATTGAATAGGCATGATAAAAGGTTCGCCGCCATTAATATATAAGTATTTTAATGAATCTTTATGTTGTTTTAATTGTTCTACTACATCTTCATTAAACCATTGAAATAATTCATATTCTGAATTATTTTTTGTCATAAATGGCAATTTATTACTCCATTTTGTATAATCACCAGCTAATAGTGAACTACTATCTGGATAACACATCATGCATTTTAAATTACATAAATTGCTTAGTCTTAAATCAATAAATTCCAATTTAGGTTCAGTAAATTCACCCCATCTCCTTAATTCTGATTGACGTCTGGATTTTCCACCATGTTGTTCTATTTTATAACAACCCTCACATGCTTCAGGATATATTCCATTGAGCATGTCATTCCTAATTTTGTTATACGATGAACTATTATAAATGTCTTCTAATCGATCATTTTTTAGATTCATCATTCTATTTCTGTCATTACGGATAAATCCAGAGTTAGGGCCATCCATTTTAGCAACACAACAAATGGATACATTACCATTCGGATGTATATTCGCATGGTTAAAGGGCAATGGGCAGTAATTATTATCCATAAAAATTTCCTCTCATAAGATATGCCAATTCTGGAAAAGTCTCAATAAAATCAACATCACGTCTAAAGTCACATTGGGTTATGTAACTTCTAAATTCATCATAGACACAGGCTTCTTCTTTAGTATTTTGCATATAATCAATTAGTCTTTCCAATTGATCAACTTCTTCTAAGTAGAAGGTTTCGTCTTCATTTTTAGTTTTGGTTAATTTATTTTCTTTTACAAAATTTATCCATTCTTTCGAATATTTTTCTTTGTCATTATTTGACAGTAAACTTATTTGTAAACACTTAGGCCATCTCAAATAAGATAAATGAGTTCTTACTCGATAATTATGTTTTTCTGTTCGATATGTTTTTCTTAAGGTTTTAATCAAGTTTAAAAAATTTAAAAGAGTAGGAGCACTTAATACATTAATTGTAGTCATAAAATGAAGACGAGTTTTAGATGGAGTATTGTCTAAAACCTTAATACAATTATTTAAAAATTCCTCATAGTTCATACCAAATCTAGTATATTCAGCATGAGCACCAGTACTTTCTAAAGAAGTATATACATCTACATAATTAATGTTATCAGATATTTCATTAATACTACTTATTAGCTTATCAACCAATTTATCTGGAGCATTTAAGTTGGTATTTACAGCCAATATTAAATTTTTATTAGGATGTTCTTTGATATAATCAAAAATGCCCCATAAGTGTTTACTCAATAATGGTTCGCCACCTGTAACTCTAAAAGTATGTAATGTTGGATAAAGTTCTGGCCACCATTTCCAAAATGCATCAATATATGGATTATGTTCTCTATTAGGAATAGGAAGTTGCTTGGTTTCTTTTAACCAATTAATATCATGTAGTTCATATTTGCCTAATTTAATTGGTCCATGCATTTCCACTTCTTCTTGCCACTTACTGGAACTTACAGGACTGCAATAGATGCATTTAAAATTGCAAGTACTATCAAATGCAACCTCTACATAGGTTGGGTTGATATCTTTTCCAATTCCAGAATCAACAATATCTTTAATATAAGGCAAGGACCATGAATATGTTGATTTATATATGCGATCACTGATATAATCTTTATTTAAATTTTCAATTTTCCAACAATAATCGCATTCAGCAGTTTGAACACCCTCCAACATTTCTTTTCTTGCATGTATTTTTATAGTTGTATTATGAATACCTTTTGGATTATCTTTAATATCATCTAATGAAATTTTATGTCGTGAGGGATGATGGCAACTGTGTGTTTCACCATTATATAATAAAATAGTAGATTGCAACCATTTTGCTGCACAAAAAGTTGGACTAACGGCATTGACTTTTTTACTTTGTTCAATTACAAAATCAATATACGAGTTGACTTGATGAGGGTTTAAATTATTATTTTTATGTGGATTTTCATCCATTATCTGTTTCCTTTAAAGTTTCAACCCATTTTATAAATGTTTCAGGAAAATGATCTTCCAATCTCATTGAACGTCTTATTGCATATTGCTCTACAAATTTTATAAAGTCATTTAATTTATGTTCTGTTGAATCAGAATCTTCATAAGATTTATCTACATTTCGTAAATATGAAGCTACCCTTAACACTTGATTTCGTTCGCTTTCAGATAAAAAATTTTTATTTTGATCAAAAAATTCTTCAAGTTCTATAGCTAATTTTAATTTATATTCCCTATCTATTACATTGATACTTTGAAAGCTGGGAAATCTAAGAATATTTAATGATAAGCTGCCTATATGCATATTTCCTAATTCTTTTCTAATTGATATTATATCTTTCATAAAAGGTACTATGGTCCAAATAGATAATGCAGAGATCGTCATCATTATATGTATACAGTTATACTTTGCTCTAGTAGCAAATGAAATTAAATTATTCCTCCAAAGATCATACTTTAATCCATGTCTTACAAATTCTGCATGAGCACCATATGACTCACAACTAGTATATAATTCAAACTTTTTGAATTTTCCAGCAGCTTCAATTAATTTATTCAGTCTTTCTTCTGACATAATCAAATTTGAGTTAACTGCAAAATCAAACTTAACATCAGTACATTTATCAAGTAACTTCCAAAAATGAGGGCTTCGACTTGGTTCTCCGCCAGTAATTCTTAATTCCTGTAAGGAATCTTTAAGAGATGAGTTATACCATTCAAAAAATTTCTCAATATAAATGTTTTCATCTTTTGAATTAATAGGTAATGTAAATTCTGAACTATGTGTATAAGTACGACCTCCTGGTGTTAAAAGATTTTCATACTTACCTTTAGTTTTAATGTCAGTGGACCAAGTTGAACTAAATTCAGAATTACAATAAGTGCAACTTAAATTGCACAAGTTATCAAAGCTAATTTCTAATGTTTTAAGATCTATATTTTGCGAATAAGGAATATCTTTTAATTTTTTCATATCATCTATTGAGTAGATATGAGATTTATATATTCTATCACTAAAAATATTAGGATCGTTATTGTCTTCGACTCTCCAACAATATGAGCATTCAGCAGGCCGCTCACCCGATAACATTAAACGACGTTGTTCTTTTTTATATTCAGTGTTATGTAAAGCACTGGGGGTTTCTTGAATTGAATGGATTGGTATACTGTGAGCAATTGGATGATGACAACTTGCTGTTCTGCCGTTACTTAACCATATAGTTGCGTTATACCATTTTGCTGCACAAAAGCTTTCACTAACAGAATCTATTATGCTTTTTGTTTCGCTTAAACTCCTTTTCATTTAAATCCTTTTTAAAAATATAGGGCATGTCATGCCCTATATTTATGGTCGAAAATAACTTGTAACAAATTAACTATTCAACACTTTGGCAACACTATTCATCACACTGGCAATACGTCCAATGTCACGAAGTTGCTCAACTGAATAGCCTTCCTTCTTCAACGTGTCATAATGGGCTTTCACACAGAAATGACACTTGCCAACAATACTGGCAGCCAAACTAAATGCTTCAAAATTGGCCTTAGTAGTTCCGCCATGGTTAGCAATAGCATTCATGCGTAACTGTGCAGGTAGCCCTTTTAACTGCTCATCATCTGCCATTTCAACATATGGATACCATACATTGTTTTGTGCCATGATACTAGCAGCAACCATAGCACTTTCAGCATGAACAGGCATGTCTGCTAGCATAACACCTAAAACCTTACCGTTGCCAGTTGCAGCCAATGCAGCCACAGCACAGCCCATGGCCACATCAGTATCCAACGTACTACGCAATAGAACAGAATCCAAGTTTAACTTAGTGTCCTTTGCGTAGTCTGGCAACGCACCTTTAATTGCGTCGATGAATGCCATTATAGTGTCTCTCCGCCTACTGTGCGATTGCAGGCACAGAGTTCACCAGTTTGTAATGCATCCAAAATACGCAATGTTTCTTCTGGACTACGACCCACGTTCAAGTTGTTTACAGTAACGTGTTGGATTTCATTATTGGGGTCAACAATAAAGGTAGCACGTAGAGCAGCACCAGCTGGAGCATAGAACACGCCAAGTTGTTCGATCAAGCTGAGTTCACCACGTTGTGTGTCAGCAAACTGGACGTGACGAATCTTGCCTAAATCTTCGTGAGCACGTTGCCATGCCAATTTGCAGAACTCGTTGTCGGTACTGCCAGTTAGCAATACTGCATCACGATCAGCAAAGTCTTGGAATAGCTTGTCATAAGCTACGATTTCAGTGGGACAAACAAAAGTAAAGTCCTTTGGGTAATATACGATTACTTTCCATTTGCCTGCAAATGATTCTTCGGTGATGGTGAAGAAATCGTCCTTACCTGGGTTAACGCCTGTAACGGCAAATTTTTCTAATTTATGGCCTACTGTTTTCATATTTTCTCCTTAGTGTGTGTTTGAAAACTATATCAGTGTTTACACTGATGTGTACTATTATATAGTTCTTTCGTCTGACAAATCAATGGGTTTTCAGTGGTTTCCGTTATGGTATTTTTCAATGGCAGTTATTGGAAAAATCAATTAAGCACTTTTCTCAAAAGTTCTTTAACGTGATCTTTTAGGATCATTTCGTATGGGTAGAAATCATGGGAGATTCCCAAGACGATTGTATTTTTTTCATCTTTAAAATCTACCACTTCGCCAGGTTTGAAGTCAAACAATACATTATAGATACTGGCCGTTTCACTGACATTAATCTCATCGCTACCACGAGCATAGACACGTTCATGACCAGCAATTCTAATATAGGCAGTATTTTCGATATTCTTTAGTTGTTCTAATTTGACTTTTTTAATATCTTTATCTTCATATTCCATGATCATTTGTGCTTTGATCATGTGGCCTAATTTTTCTTGACTAAATTTAATAATCATTTGATGTCCGATAGGCACAATTACCTCGGCCACTTCTGTCTGAGTTTCTAGCATAGTTATTCCTTATTCTTTTTTGATTTACGTTTTTCTTTTTTCACTGGACCAATATCTAATTCAGCAACTTCTTCTTCTATAATGCGTAGTTCTTCTCTATCAATAACACGTTGGATAATTTCAGTGACTAATTGATTAAGAGTAATGTCACGCTCATGTGCCATGCTCATTAGTCGAAACAGTTCGTCCTCGCCTAACTCTAAGGGCACTTGAACTCGAGTGTCATAATCTCGACCATCTACAATGGCTTGAGCTTTTTCCAACCAATCATCTTCCACATCCAAATCACACCAACTAACATCATCCCAAGCTTCCTTGTCCAAATTTTTACGGTGTTCTGGATGAGTAAAACGATAAGCACGATTGTTCTTATAGTCGCAGGCCTGTACAGTATACACTGTTTGATCTGTGGTATTGAAAACAATGGCAAGGCTATGTCCGTCTTGGTCACCATTCCAATAGTCTAAGCTATAGGCACCGGCAGCAAATCCATTCCATGCACTGCCTTCGCAGATACGATAGTTGACAATTTCCATAAACTGTTTTAGCGTAATCATATTGATCCTAGTTAAAAACTATATTGTACACAAAAAGAAAGGGTCCGTCAAGACCCTTTCTGGTTAGTTAGGTAACAAGGTTAACCAAACCCCGGAGTACGCTGTTTCTTAGGCAGCTAACGCAAACTCTTCATCATTCATTGCTGTGATGTCGAAGTCTACGGTGTAATACTCAAATGTATTTGCGGTTGCATTTACGATTTTGCTTCTTTTAGGGAGATCGCCTACCCTGTTGTCCACTCATCTACTCATCCGTCAATCGATACCATGGCCGGCCCATCAAAAGCATACTTGGAAGATTTATTGACCGCTGACTATTACTCTTCCCCAGCGTCACTTGAGTATGCTTTTGGTGGACCGGGAGGGAGTCGAACCCTCGTCTTGCCCGTCTTTTAACTTGCTTCCTTCCTCTCGGCTTTTACAACAATTCTTTAGTTATTCATCTACTTGTGTATAGTTTAGAACATTACCCGCACCATACTGCGCTTCACCTAATTGTTTGGCTTCTAGTGCGTTACTGGCCCATACTATGGTGTGAGCAGTTTGATAGTCGTTAATCCTAACCCATAATTTAAATTTAAACATAATATTACTTATATTCTTCAGGCCTGTTTTCTTCGTACCATTGAGCAAGAGCTTCACACATTGGCATGGTTAATGGTTCAAATTCAGCAGGTACATCAATAAATTTTAGATAATGCTCTTCTCTAAGTTCAGTAATGTAATTCAATAATTCATCTAAAGAAATATCACATATCCATTCACTAAGCCCTGCTTCAGCACTACTAATTTTATCTTTAAATTCGGTTTTGAATCGTTTTTCGGCTAGTTTAATTTGATTAGCATCACCTATCCAAATTCGAATAAAGCTTTCCTCCCAAACAGGACCTACAGCATTTTGATATGTTGCAAGTCTTGTTCGGGCTCTTAGCAATTGAGCAATACCTACTTTAAAGTGTCGAGGATCGGTTACGCCCGGACACTTTTTAAAGTATAGAATATAATCAATCATTTAACAGGATAAGTAGATTCAGGTTGAGCTAATTTAAATCCGCCTTTACCGTGTTTATTATAGGTAAGGATTAAACCAGCAGTTACTACTTCAGGATGCCCAGCTAGTGAACCAAAATGCGAAATATATTGTGCTTTGAATCCTGTAGTCTCGTCGTGTACTGCTTCAGCAGGTCCGTATTTTTTCTTAAGGATAGTACCCAATTCATCATCAAAGGCTTCTGGCAAGAAAATACCTGTTTGAATTTCTGTTTGTTGATACAAACGAGCCATGCCTAACATGACAATTGCACGAATCTCTTCCTTAGGCCATGTAGCACGATGAAATCTCAATGCACGGGCAAGATAGATACCAGGCACTCCCATTGGGCTTTGAAGTTTGTATGCACCATACAAATGCTCAATGTGACTGATGTCACCAGCTTTTGAACTGGATCGTTTAATGTTTACTCCATTAGCATCACAAATATTTTGAACAATAATGCTTTCAGGTTCGCCGCACTCAACGGAAACCATGTGTTCGTCATAGCGGCTAACTGGACGCTTGTTTTTCTTATTGATAGTAAGGAAACTGCGACCTGCCTTGAGAATAAGCAGTTTTTCTGCATCTTCTACACTGTGGGAGTCATTGACATCAGCTTCGGTGAACCACACAGGAATATGTGTCCATCCCATACGTTCACACACTCGAGTTGTATGATGCCCGTCCCAAAGCAAAAATTTACCAGTTTTAGGATCTTTAATAGCACAAGGAACAATAATCATTCCTGCTTGAAAATCTACTTCAATTTTTTGAACATGATTTGGAGCTACATCTCTTTGAAAACGAGGATCGACACCTACATCGTCAAGATGAGCCCAAGTAAATTGTGGAACGTTTAAAAAACGTGGGTCAAAACTACATCTCGGAATCGGTGATGGACCAAGTATTGCTTCAACAGCTTCCCCAATATCTTTATTTGGAATGATACCATTACTATAATTTTTTGCCATTGTACGCAAATCAATAGCACTATCTTCCATTTCGAATGGAATCGAAAATCTCGACAAAAAGGCTTTAATACGTTGCTCTTTCAATTTGGTTTTTGAAAGAGCAGGAGTTTTGGTCTTAGGGAGCGGTGCAAGCATATTCATAATTGGCATCTTTGTGTCCGTCACGTGTGTCATAGCAAAATCGCTATGTTGTTATTATAGCTTCAATGGGTAGTCTTGTCAATAATTTTTGAATAGATTACAATATAATAAATATTTCAAAAGGATTACATATGTCTGAAATCGCAACCACTTCAATCAGAGAAACACTTCGCATCCAACGTTGGGACGACCATAGATACTATCATCACAGTAGGATCAACCAATTTTTACATTTAATCTCAGCTACTAGTTTTTTGGTTGCATACGTTTATTTGTTTATCAATCCTGTGATCAGTGCTTACATTGCTTGGTTAATTGCCATGACCACACGCCAAATTGGACATTTCTTTTTTGAACCACACGGTTACGACGAATATAATAAGGCCACTTTTGAATACAAAGAGAAAATCAAAGTAGGATTCAATCTCAAACGTAAAAGAGTATTACTAGCTGTTTGGCTAGCTATTCCTGTGTTGGCCTTTCTTGATGCTGCCAATTTCAACTTGATCATGCCTGACACTAGTTCAGATACATTGTTCAATCGTATTGGTTGGGGATGGTTATGGTTGGGAGTAGCAGGTGTAGTTTTTAGAATGATTCAACTTACAGCCATTGAAAGTCGACGTACTGCTATCACTTGGTGTATTAAGATTATTACAGATCCATTCCATGACGTAATTATCTATCGTAAAAGTTGGTTATACTTATTACGGGGCCAACTCATTGACCCTGATCTACGTCAAGACTACGAAGATTAAATTACTTGCCAGCTAATGGGTTGTCCATGGCTTTTTGAATCTTGTGATCAACTTCACGCTTTAGTGTTTCTACTTCACGATTGATTTCTCTACGTGCAGTGGTAAACTCTGAATTGATCTCTTTACGTGTCTGTTCCATGTCCTTGCGTATAGTAGCAGCTTCACTACGTGCTCTTTCCAAATCTTCACGTACTGCTCGACGCATGTCACGCATTTCGCTTTCAGTTTCACGTTGTGCCTGCTTGACACTGCGCTCTACTTGCTCAGTGACTGATTCATTACGACGAATATCATTCTTTAAGTCGTTCTTAATATCACGTGTATAGTCACTGGTCTTGCCTGAATTTTCTTCAATCACAGCCAATCTTTTATCAAAGCCTGACAAGTCTGGTGCAGTGTATTCAGAAATCTTTTTCTTCATGCCTTGATAATCTTTGTACACTTCAAAACAGCCATATAGCCCACCAAGTAATGAACTGGCCAAGGTAAAAGCAACCATTAATTTAGCTGGAGTAAATTCATAACCACCAATACTGATTACTGTGTCTTTGCTGGCATACTTTTTTACTGCGGCTTCTGCTTCGTCAATTTTAGCATCTACGCTTTTGATTTCTTCAGTCATGTTATCTCCTATACTGTTGATCTATCATCTGTTGATGTAGACGGTCTGTTGATAACTGCCTTAGTGCTCTAGCGTTATCAACTGGGGTTTGATTCTTATAAATCTCTTTTGGTTCATACATTTTTCCATCTTTAAGCATTAGATTAGTATAGCTATTATATCCTACCGGAGTGATAGCTAACTTGCCAATGTCTACGCCACCTGCTAGTTCGTTGTCTGCCACTTTGGCTTTTACTGTTTGAGCGGATTCTGTAGCAGTTGTTGTAGAAGTGACGGGCTTTGATTCAACTACTTCATTAAGTGGATCTGTACGATTGGTCATAAAACTGGGTGAGTTGTTGACTTGCTCTATTTCTGCTTGTCTAGCAAAACTTAGGGGTTGAACTACTACTTGTTGCTGTTGCTCAACAGGCGCCACTGACATGGAATAAAACATGGTGTTTTGCGGCTGAATATAAGCTGACATCATTACACTTTGCTGTTCGGCTGCATTAGCTTGTGAAAATACAGGCACATTAGTTGTGGCTACAGTTGTGGGAATAACTGTAACTGTAGGCGCAGTATTGGCTGACTTGTTAGGCTGTGGCAGTTGAAGTGTCGTACTAGTCGTTTCTTGAACTGCTTGTGTAGTTGTAGTTTGCGCTTTGAAAAAATAGGACTGTAATGTAGGCATACTAGTCTGCGATGTGTCCACATTAGCAACGCTTGCAACCATAGTTACACTGGTAGTAGTTGGCGTTGATGTCCTAGGGGCTGTTATTTGCATAGTTGTTGTAGTTGATGCAGACTTATTATCATTGCTAACAGTGGCAATGTTGGGGGAGGGCGGCGCTAATGTGGTTTGACTTGTTGTAGGACTAGAAACCAATGTTGTTGACTGCTTTTGTGCTTGAATCGATGCATTAGATAATGTTTGGCTCATTGAGGCTGAACTGGCAGCAACGGATACGGCCTGTTGTTGTGCTGCTGTGGCTGCTGTGGTTGCTTCTGCTACGGCTACCTGTGCTACTGTAGTTTGTAATGCCTGTGTTTGTTGTTGATTTCTAGCAATCAAACTCAATGCTGCGGCCACTGTCTTAGATGGTGGTTTAATTGTAGGTGCGTCTACTTGTGTTTTTGATGCGGTGCTGACAGTTGGTATTGGCGTTGTGGTATTAACAACAACTGTTTCTACAACAGGAGCAGCGGTAACTGTCATAGTAGAAGCCGCAGTTGGGGCTTTAGCACTCATTGCTGCGGCATAACCAGGACACGCTGGACTACTGGTAGGATCTGTAGCACAAGGGTCAACACGATATTTTAGATTGAAACTGACATTGGTGATTTCTGGACCATACATACCTGCCCAATAGTTATTGTCCCTACCAATAAATCCATACTGTGCCGCTCTATAACTTGTTGCTAGACTGGGATTGGCAAATGTTTCACTAAAATTGAAATGGGTCCAATCATATTTTCTATTGGTATATTGAACATAACCATATGTGGTCGCAAGACCGTCGGGTCTGTAAAATTGCACATAGGCATTCAAATAGTCTTGTCTACCGTCATCCCATCCATTACCATTTTTTGCAGTAAACCCAAAGTTAAATCCAGTGAGCTGTAGATTATTACCTGCTGCT
>Ga0214921_10004203_pt1 | contig 21381 bp, 23 predicted proteins | sample LL1505_MetaG_FD_177992 | JGI IMG/M metagenome (GOLD analysis project Ga0214921, IMG submission 177992) | Freshwater microbial communities from Lake Lanier, Atlanta, Georgia, United States - LL-1505 | ecosystem: Environmental > Aquatic > Freshwater > Lake | place: USA: Georgia | collected...
GGGCGAATAGCCCTTAGCAAAGCCGTGGTTTTGCGTTTCCCTAAATACAGAACGACCCGGCGACGCCGTTTAGGCGTCAATTGATATCGATATAGCCGTACATTATATTTTTTACAAAAAAAGTGATTGTGACGATGATGCTGTGCCAGATACTAGTCTTAAATTGACGGCAACCCATAACAAATAAGACATTTTGGACTCGAAAATATGACACTTATTAAGGTAAGGAATCTACTTATATATATTACAATTTTGTGAGCATGTCAGTGTTGACACGTGCTTATGGTGTGATCATGATAATGATGGTAATATTTCTAACCATTTATCGTAACGAAAAATAATATCATAACACTATAATAATATGCTTTTGATAAAATTAAATGTAAACACAATTTGACATCTAATTAGTATACAATTTGTTTTAATAAAATAACTCAACTATTTCTAAAATTTTTTCTGTTGGATTTTCTATCCAATATTTAATTTGATTTTTTAAACAATCTAGTCTCTCTTCCCATTCATTTTGTTTTGATTTTGAAATTTTTAATATACCAAATCTGTCAAGTTTCCAACATGATTTAATTAATCTTCCTTTTTCATTTTTATAACTATCTGGATTAAAACGAATTAATACTATAGGTCTATGTTGTAAATCTTGTGATAAACTCATTAATCTTTTGTTCTCGCAACTACAATCATAAGATCTATGTTTATTTTCATCAATTTCAATAATTATAATATGTGTTGCCATATCTAATAATAAATCTGGACGATATCTTGAACACCCATCTTGAATTTTTCTATCACAAATCCATGTATAATCAAGAAATATGTCTTTTAAAAAGTCGGCTACTGCTATTTCCTTTGTTTTATAATTTTTTGAAAGTTTTTTGTCTGGAAATAAATTTATATAACAATATACACAATAATTTTCATATTTTGGATTTCCTCTTGTTTCGCATAATTGAGTTTTACATAAAGCTGAACCACCGCATTTACTACAAAGTTGTTTATATTTATTATGTTTACAAAAAGCTGATCCATCACACTCTCTACATGTAGATTTTTGTTTATTGTGTTTACAAATTCTTGAACCATGACAATCTCTACAGGTTGATTTAAATATATTATGAATACAAAAAGATGAGCCGTTACATTCTCTACAATTATATTTTCTTTTATTGTGTTCACAATTATAATTGTATATTGGTTTTATTTTTTCATGATTACATTTTTTTGTGTCACCACACAATATACATATTGTTTTTAAAATTTCATATTCACAATTATTCATTCTTTTATTATAAAATAATAAAAGAATTTTAAATTCTTTTCTCAGAAAATAATTAATCTTAAATATTTTCCAATTTTTTTTTTTCTAATTTTTCCTTTCTTTTTTGATATGCTTTTTTATTTCGTTCTTTAATAACGTCTTTTGAAACTTTATTTTTTTCTTTATACTCTTTTACCTTTTCTTTTATTTGTTCTTTATTATTTTCATAATATATTTTTTTATAAAAAGGCGATGTATACTTTTTTAAATGCTCTTTTGTTTCTGTTAATTCCTTATTTAATTTTTCTATTTCTTCTTTTAATATTTGATTTTCTTTAATTATATCTGCGTTACTCATTTATCTTATTATATAATTTATTTTTATATAATTTATTGTATCTATTTATGGCTTATTTACATACGAATTAGAACACCAACCTGATGACGAATATAATGTACGGCTATATCGATATCAATTGACGCCTAAACGGCGTCGCCGGGTCGTTCTGTATTTAGGGAAACAGGGCGAATAGCCCTTAGCAAAGCCGTGGTTTTGCGTTTCCCTAAATACACCTTTTATCGTGTCCTATTTTTTTCAATTTTTTGTTTATATTCTTCAGTCTCTTTATATTTATCATAACCTAAGGCTTCATCCCTCTTTTTAATTATCTTATATTTCATCAAGAGAGAAACTACTTGCCATGGTTTAATGTTATTTTTTTCAGATATTTCCATTATATCTTTATTTGAATAATATTCATTTAATATTTTGCTATCTAATTCTTTTGAAAAAACAATTTCTGATGATTTTTTAATTATTTTTTGTTTTTTCATTATTTCTTCATTCAACTCTATATCTATTTTTTCATTTTCAATTATATTTGATTTATAATTGAATACTTTCAATTGAATACCTTTAATATCAAAAGCTGAATTTGTATTTTTATTTCTTAAAATTATACAACATGAAGGAACCTTTGACTTTATGTATTGTTTAAATTTTTCTCCTGATACATTCATTTCATTTATAATTAATTTGTTTTCTTGTTTAAATCTTGTCCATAAATCTGTTGAAGCTACTATAGTTTCAGCATTTGTAACTTCTATATTCTCTTCCCACCAATCATCAAAGAGAGAAATATTTGATGTTACTATTTCATTTGTTTCATTTTCTAATAAACTTCGTAAATCATCATCCATTACCTGAATTAAATTTCGTGTTGCGTTCATTGACGTATTTATCTCTCTTATTGTTTTTCTTACGTTTTTTATTTTGTCTATTAGTTTAAAAGTTTTTTCTTTTAATTCAGGTATATCATTTTCATCTTGGTGTACATGTTCAATCAATTTGTACAATTCTTTACAAGTAAACCAAACAATTCGCAAAATCTTTTTTGGATCTTCAAACAAACTCAAGTTATTGATATACACTATACACTGTGTTGTGTTGATCCATTCATACATTATAGGAGATTTATCCCATTTGTCAATCGAAGTATTGAGAGAAACTAACCAACCAAAATGTATGTGTTCGTTTTTCAACAAATCTTTTTTGATCTTCTCTCTCTGATCGATAGGAACCTTTTTTTTATAATTTTTCGCGTCAGCCAAAATATCAAATTCTTCAAAGTGTAAATGAAAATCTCCTTCACCACATTGTGTGTGTTTATCAATAATATTAAAACCCTTAAAATCTATAAATGTTTCAGCATATTCACTAAAAGTCTTCTCTCCTTCAGAACCTTTATGTGATGTACTTTTATTTGTCAACTTTATTACACTATCTTTTAAGTTCTCAATTGCTTCTCTATTTAGTTTATTTTGGTTCTCTTTCTCTTGAATTATTATATCACACTTTTCTCTCATTTTATCTACTTCACTTTTTACAAAATCAGCATTTTCTGACTCATAAATTTTTATTTGTTCTTTTAATCCTTGAATCACTATTTCTAATTTTTCATTTTGCTTTTTTATTTGTTCAACTTGTGTATCATACATCTTTGTCATTCTTTCTTCTATTTTTTTGGTTGTTCCTCGTTCAATCAATATATCCAACTCTAATTTTTCAATTTCTTCTTTTGATTCATCCTTTATTTTTTGATAAATCTCTTTTTGTGAAAACTCCATAACAGATTTTCTACCTTCTTCCAAACATTGACTTCCTATTTTTAACATTATGTAATTCTCTTCAGGAGAGAAACTTGATATTATGTCTGGCAAAGTTCTCTCTTCTGGAATAGTTAAATTTATTATTTTTAACGACATAATAGATATAAAAAAATGTATCTATTATGTTTTACGAATCTATTATTTATGCCAATGTACAACACAATCTTCATCTCTACACAACTTGTGTGAATCATTTGTATATTTATCCCAATAAGGAATCGCATCTGGATTTTCTTCGCCAAGCATATGTTTATGTTCATCAATATGTGATATTCCCAACACTCCAGTATTTATATAAATATCTTTTACATAATTTCTTAACTCTTGATTGATCATATGACCATAACGCAGCATATAATTGTCTGGAATATTTAAAGACTTACCCCATCGTGTCGAACAAGCAACTGAAATGTCTGTCTTGTTGTACACAGAATGAAACCATGACATTGGATTGTATAAAATATCCTTTTCTTGTAAATCGACTTCATATCGTTCAGCATATTTAATCAAAGGATATTTGTGGATAAATTCGTCCGTATCCATGTTCAAGAAACGCGATTCCGACGCCATATAAATACCCTTTTTTTGAAAATTGGGATATAATAAAGCTAATTGATTCGGATTGAAAAAAGTCCATTTTTTCTCTCCTTGAATCATCAAATAAAAATTATTTGTGTAAGCAGCATGTAAAGCTGTTCCGGTTCCTTTTACTACACCCAAAAACAATTGTTTACTATCATTTGACATGTAACCATCAATTATATTTTTAATGACATCCATATCTGAATCGGGTAATAAATCTTTATAATAATAGAATAAATTCGTTGAATTTGTTATATAACATTTATTTTCCAAAATATTTATCAATTCCGTAAAAATATTATCCGGACATGTTTTTTCTGTACTAGGACTCATATATACCTTATTATTTCCAGCTATTTTTATCAAATTTTCAAATCTCATATTTTCAAAACATTGTAATTCTACACCGCGCATCACAAATGGATAATCATTTTTAAGGCAATACATTACTTTTTCTTTAAAATCTGATTGATCTACATGGAATATCTCGATTTGTTTTGCTTTTTCATATATTTTTCCATTTTGAATCAACCATTTTAAATTTCTATCACAAATTTCTATCATTAGTTCACTATTTATTTTATTATCACCAGCTGGTATTCTTGGAAATACCGCTTTATTAAAATCCGCATAATATTCTAAAGGCATGACAGGTGTAAAACCAAACTTCATTCTTGAACAAAACGCTGAATCAAAATTCCAATAGAGCCCAAATAAAGCATATATATCATAAAATAAAAACATCAATGTAATGTCTATTCTTCTTTTGAAAATAAAATACAATACTATAAGTGATATTGTAATGATGATTAAATGATTAATTTTTGATATTTTTTTTAACATATAATTATAATAATATTTTATTTTGTAAAAACTAAAATGAAAACATTTCTTTATCAATACTCGTTTCTTTTACTATGCTCTTAATAATTTTGTTTTCATTAACAATATCTTCACTCTTTCCACCATACGCTTCTATAACTAATTTATTATATATATCACTTTTTGAAGACAATGGATTTTCACTATCCGGATATTTTTTCCTATAAACAGGTAACAATTTCGAATTGTTAAATGCTAATTTTTTAATCGCTTTTCTGAGTTTAGCATTATTTTCTTCATCTTTCTCCCATTTTCCATCTTCTTTGACATACATGACTTCCCTTTTTGTGTCACTACAATGAACCGGGCGCATTGTTACATCCATAGCATTCAAGTTCTTAATTAAAATATTGGATATTCCATTTACAAACCCTAGCTTACCAACGCTTTCCAAATCAGAAAGTTGTAAATCAATCGAATTGATAAAGTCGGATAGATTCATCGCATCTTTACACGTTTCATTCAAAAAAATCTGTAAATTAAAGGTCTTATTATGACTGTTGTTGTGAGTCTGCGTATTACACGAATTATTCATATGCGGTTGTATTTGTTTACACACCTCCATCACTATATTTTTAATATTTTCTGTATTGTGTTCTAATAAAATTTTCATTAAATTCGTATCTATTCCACTCAATTCGGACGGTTCTTTTTTTTCAGTTTCTTGTAAATAATAGTGATTCTTGCTGTTAATAAAATCAATGCACGACTTTCTATGTTTCCATAAACCCTGTCTATATTTATAAATATTTCCACAAATACACTCGAACGTCTCCGCCTTTTCCGCCTTTTTTCCGCCTAAATGTAATCCATCTGTCATCCTTTTATGTTTATCGGTTAAAATGTGTCTGCTATATTTACTAAATTCTGACGTATTATAGTTACAGTTTTTACAACAAAAAATTTGTCCGCCTTTTTCCGCCTTTTTGTCATCCAAAATGTCATCCATTTGTCCTCTATTTTAGGACAATAAAAAAGTTCCTACATTTTTATCTCACAAAAAATAAAAAAATTATGCTAACAAAATGAAAATCCATTTTCACTCAACCACACCATAATTGAAAATTATGGTCACAACACTTATTTTTTCCCAAGACTTTTCTGGATTTTCCAAAAATGGACAAAAATAAATGTCCAAAATCGGAAATCCGAAATACTTTTGGGGTCACTTTTCTGCAATAATTTAATAAGGGGATTTAAGTTATTTTATAAAATATATAAATAAATCAACTTAAAGAGCACAGTCAGATTCGACCATTTCTTTTACCAAGTCGTCAAATGAATATTGTGGAACCCACCCTAATTCGGTTCTTGCTTTAGTACTATCTCCCAATAACTCATCTACTTCTGCTGGTCTAAAATATTTTTCTGAAATGAATATTAGTTCTCTTCCTGTATTTTCATCATAACCAATTTCATTTAAACCTTCGCCTTTCCATTTTATATTGAATCCTGTTAAAGAAAACGCCTTTTCTATAAATTCTCGCACACTATGATATTCATTGGTAGAGAGAACATAATCATCTGGTGTTTCTTGTTGTAATATTTGCCACATACCGTAACAATAGTCTTTAGCGTGACCCCAATCTCTCAAAGAATTGATATTTCCTAGTAACAACTTGTCTTGTTTTCCTTTTATTATATTACTTAAAGCTATCGTAATTTTTCGAGTAACGAAATTATGACCTCTTCTAGGACTTTCATGATTGAATAGGATGCCTGAACAAGCAAACATTCCATAAGATTCTCTATAATTTTTTGTTATCCAATAACTATATAATTTGGCTACACCATACGGCGATCTAGGATAAAAAGGAGTTGTTTCTTTTTGAGGAATTTCTACGACTTTACCAAACATTTCTGATGTAGATGCTTGATAAAAACGAATTTTTCCAGCCTCGATACCACTTGCTCTCAAAGATTCAAGCAATCTTAACGTACCCATAGCATCTACGTCACATGTATATTCGGGCATTTCAAAAGATATTTTAACGTGGCTCATAGCACCCAAGTTGTATACTTCCAAACATTGTAAATTATCAGCATATTTTCCTTTAATTTCCATCAAAATAGATAATAAATTGGAACTATCTGTTAGATCTCCGTAACGTAATATTAATTTATCAAAAATATGTTCGATTCTCTCGGTATTTATATTTGATGAGCGTCTTATTATACCCCATACATCGTAACCCTTTTCTAGCAAGATTTCAGCCAAATAAGACCCGTCTTGTCCAGTGATTCCAGTTATAAAAGCTACGTTAACCATTTATAAATAAATATATAGACACATGTATTTATATTTATTTTTGAAATCATAATAAACTTACATTAAATTTTTATTCAATGATCTTGGTAATCCATGTCCAAATAAAATCATATATATCAAAACAAACGCCGCTAAAAGAATACTTCGATTTTCAGCAACAATTTGTCTTTGACCTAGTACATAAATCATGAAAAGGTATAATAAAACACCGATTATCAAAGAATGTAACAACATCATTCGCCCGTTTTCCATTTATATATTACTTGTATAAAAATATCTTCACTCTTAATTGTCTAAATAAGTAGGTTTTAATCAAATAATCTCCATTTTTTTGTTTTTGTTTGCCGAATGTTCTGTTTTTTATTAGGAACAGTCTTGGTTCTTTTTTTTAAGTTGGACAAACCTAACCCTTTTATTATAAAACGTTGAATTTCGTCTCTTTCATTACAAATTTGATCTATAACAGGCGCAAAGAAAAAACGAAATTGAGATTTCATTTTTTTTAAATCATCTACACATATCCATCGAATCTCTTCTTTTTCGAAAATTTTCGTATTTTTAATCACTTCTGGTGCGAGTCTTTTTTGTAAAAAACGCTGGTTGTTGTTGTAATAAAAAGGCAATTTTGGATCGTATTCAAACGGGAAAATATGTATTCTATAGGTTGAATGGCCATTGTTTGTTACATGATCTATATTGTACGTACCATGTTGTTTCAACAACTTGGTTACATCTTTGTCTGATCCTAGAAAACCGGTCAATTCTTCGACGCCTTCTCGAATCGCCGTTTGAATGTGGGTTTCATCATTGTCTTTTCCACCACCGAAATCTGAAAACCCTGGAGCAGAATCCTCATATTTATTCTCTTTACCAAATAAAAAATACAACTTATTTTTATAAATTGTTGTAGGCAATATACCAGCACCCATATTATATTATAATATTTTTATTTGATTTTGAGAGAAAATATCAAATTATTATTATTGTCTTGTTTCCAAATTACATGTATTACCAATAGGGACGCATGGATACTACTTTATGAGGAGTGGAAAGTTTGTCTAAACGATTTTTTACACCCTTAAGTTCTCTCTCGTCAACAATTATAGTTACCAATCCTCCATTACTAAAACTAACAAAAGCATATGGGTTTGTAAAATGAAACAAGGCCAAAGCCTTTTGTAATTCGGTTTGTCCACAGCACATTATATAATAGAAAGAAAAACAAGCTTTTCAAATAGGTCCATAATCCTCTTTTTTATTTGTTAATTTACCTTGTATATTTTTTTTTGAGAGAACATATCCACTGTAACCTAAAAGTATACCTATAATGGAACCTATAACAACTTGAAGAATTGTGTGATGATTATCGATCACTCTTTGAGATAAAGTAATCAAAGTTACTACTAGATACGCGATTGTCGTTTTAACATCGCGCAAAGCAAAATAAATATATACAGTAGACAATAAAACAGATTGACTGTGACCCGAAGGCATGCCAAAAATATCGTATGGCATGCCATGTTTATATACATATCTTTCTTTGTGTTTTAACATTGTATTGAATGTTTTTTCATCAATAGATGGTCTTGGTTGCTGAAGAACACTTTTTAAAATTATATTCAATAAAATACTAAAAATAAAAAATAAGATATAGTATGTCAACATAGTTGTCTTATTTCGTAATAATATAATTGTTGTGACCAACAATATAAGAGGACCAAATTCACCTATTTTTTTCACAATTGTCGATATTGTTGTAAACATAATTATTTTATATAATAATTATATTTTATTTTTGGAGTGTGTCACTCGACTAGTATTGATATAAACAGTCGCATATCAAGGTAATCGCCCAATCTAAACCATTTAAATTCAATATATGCCCTTTATCATTAAGCAACTTGACAGCCATTCGTTCAATATTTACAGGACCAAAATAGGTTCTTATATTATCCTGGAGAGATCCAGTCAACTCTACTAAAACATTTCCAGTTTGGACACCCGACGTTTTCACAGGAATAATCGCTAATATGTCTGAACTAGTAGGAGCTTTTGCTCTATAATTAGTTTGAAATTGATTTTTATTTATTTCGTTAATTGTGTACAATTGTGCTTGTGTCAACGTCCGCGGAGCACTGGGTAAAACCACCGGGATTTGAGTATAATTCGCTTCATATTTTCCAGCGATTAAAAGACCGTTATCTGTGATGGGACCCTGATTATCCAAAAGGGAATTCAGGTTCGATTCATTCACAATTTGAGATAAATTCGGGTTCATAACCGGTAAACAAGTGGTTGGCAAATCGGGTGAGTAATAATTGGGTATTTTTAATGTGTTTGAGTATTCTGTAATAGAAACTAAAGTATTGTTTACGTGATTCTGATTATAATCATCAATTACCAGGATTAAATATTTCGTTCCTATTAAATCCAGAATAGATGTTCCACGATTGCCGCTTGCGTCAACAAATTCATAAGGCACTCTATATCCCATGAGCCACCCCAGGGTTTGATTCAGATAATTGTTGTTGTTAACACAACTTACATAACATTGTAAAGTGGCTGTAAAATCAAAAAAAGTAATAATGGTTTCTCTCGTTATTGTAAAATTGTATTGTGACGTATTAATTGAGCCGCCATACAAAAACAACGTTATTTTACCACTATTTATATCATAAAAAACGGGAGTGTTTGCTGCGACATATCCTGGGACTGCTGGAAATGTAAAACCAGATTCCATAAAAGCATTGTTCAACTTATCAACGAATTGACCTGGCGAGTAATTACCAGATGGCATAGTAATAGTTACGTTGCTACTACCATCTGTAATCCAAAAACACGTGTTGTTATACAACGTATCTATAGCATACCACGAAAACGGAATTTGATAAGAATATAATCTCATAGATAGCACATTTTTTAATGTATCAGATAAATCCAACGTATAATTTGTAGAACTATTATTCGCACCACTAAACTGTCTAAATTGACTGTCTAAATTGACGAATCGAGCAATTGTATTTTTCAAATTAGGATTCAACGAATCCTGTTTTACATTGACATTAAAAGCATCGTTGACACCCAATTGTTCTCTCGTCATAGGAAGATGTTCATCGCCGAAAACCCCAATTTTTTGTTTTCTCTGTGTTATTTTATTTGTTTCATTTTCATCATTTTGCTTTAGATACTCGTTCTCATATCTATCATTTACCTGTTTTTCTCCAATTGGATAAATAGCGGATTCTTTGCTATCTTCATTGTATAATGTCTGAGAATATTGTAATAACTGACTTTGTATTTCTCTGAAAAAACTGGACAATTGCGGATCACTTTTTTTATATTTTTCTATGTATACATATGTATTTTCAACTATATTTTTTGGATCTAAATCATTCAATTCAACTATAGCCATTAATTCAGACAAAGTATAATTGGAAACATTTGTATCAATGGTCGACGTCATTATATAAATGTAATTTTTATATTTATATTTATATTTTCATTTAAAATTGATATTATTTTTTATCTATATTTTAAATGTACAAATATTTATGTTTTTTGAAACCTTATGATTTCGATTGTCACTACACGATACAACAATGATACATGGGAAGAGAGCGTATATTATAGAAATAAGTATAAAATACCGTGTATATATGGTTCACCTTTGAAAATGTCTCCACGTATTTGTCTAGATAGTAGTGTTTTTGTCATTGAAATGAATAATACCAAAAATCGGATAGAGGGAATTGGTCTTATCAAGAATAAAAGTTATATGGATAGATATTATAAAATTTATCAAGAAGGAAACTACAATCGATATATTTATAAAAGCAATTATCATATTTTTAGAGATCAATTGATGGAACATAATGAAAAGATGGTGAGAATCCTGGATTATATCTTATTCAAAGAGAAGACGCATTTAAAACGAGGCTCTGGTTTCACTACGATTCCAGAAAAAATACTAAAACTTCCGATTTGTGAAAATATAGACTTAAAAAAAGAATTGAAAGAAATCTTTATTTCAATTCTTCGAAGAGAGAAAGACGAATGGTGTTGCGAACCAGGGTTACAAGGGTTACAACCATCACAATGATTTTGTGTTCTTTTTGTGTAAATAAATTTTTTTCGTGGTATTTTTGACAGTTTTGTTATCCGAATTTTCATAAAAAATAATGAATAAATTATTCAAATCTTGATACATGTTTATGGTTTTATCAAAAAATATAGTATCCACAGAATTTAGTTTTTTTAGAAAACGATCGTTATAGTAAGATGTATTTTTCGAGTTTAGAAATGCGTTGATTTCTTCTGGGTTGACGTCTATATTGTAATTTAACAATGTTAATAAATTGTATTGTTTGTTATTGTATGTCATATTTTTTTTTAGTAGAGAGATTAATTCTTCTCTCGTAATCACATTTGGAGATTGAAACATCAAGGTTTCTTTTTGTGTGGTTTCAATTTCATTTTCTTTGTTTATATAAATATATTGGACGTCCACATAATAATTGTCTTCTTTATAGAATTTACAAAATAATTTGTCGGTTTTTTCAAATTCATTTATCCACGATTCATCTAAATCCATAGTAGTCATTATTATTATATTTAAAAATAATATTATATCGAAATCGCATTTTATTGAATATCTAAAATAAATAGTAGCCAATTACTGTGTCAGCGATTCCAATAAGTATTAAACCCATTTTAAATCCAAACAACGAAAATTCATATAACGGGGTGTCTAACATGTTGTTACGATAACAATATATTTGTACTAATATAAATAATCCGGTAATTAAAAAACCACAAAACAATAGATGGTGTGATGATTTTAAAGCTTTTTGATATCCTGATGAAAATAATCCATCTGTAGCCATATATTGATACAAAGAAAATAAGAAAATTAAACTTTCTATAGCGATTAGAATATAAAAACTAAATTCATTTGGGACACGGACAGGACTACCGGAATCGTCAATTTTAGTAGGAACGACCATCATTCTCATCAATGGAATAATAACAATTACAGATAATCCGGTTAATAACAAATAAATTCTATAATATAAGTATTGATTAAAATCAGTAGTATTATTTTTATAATCTGACACATTGTGGGTTGAAACAGTTATTATGTTTGGTTTTGTTAATATTATTATTGCTCCCACTAGACTAGCAAATGCGCATCCAAATACTGCTAAAAATGAGTAAGTTTGTTCATCCTTTATAGTATATGAATTAAACATAATTATCAAAGGAATAAATGAAAAAATACAAGCGATTACAATCATACCATAGGATTGTGGATCTAAATCTCCAGGTTCCCGGTATATTACACCAAGGCATGTAGTTGTTAAATATATTAAAAAACAAACACACATTATTATTAACAATAATATTGTGTTCATGTCCCCCATAAATGGGATTGTTGTTTCACTAGTGTTATACAATTTTTGTCCTGGCCTCCACGAAGAGTATAAAGAAAATAATAGGATCATAAAAAGCAAATATATTATGCCCGAAATAACCGTTAAAGGTGTAGCAAAACTTTCTCTATCGGATCCATGGTGGTTATATATTATTAAAGACAGTCCCATTGACCCTACTATCAAAACTATTATTTCTAGAATAATAACTACTATATTAGACATTCCGAAGGGGTCAGATTTAGGATCATCTATTCTACTAACAAAATTTGTTCCGTCATACTCTGCCATATATAATAATTACATATTAAAATTCGTCGACCAAAATTTCATAATATGAAAACATAAATGTGTTTTCATAGTCTTCCATACCCCATTTGTTAATATAATCCAATCGACGATTATTCCACATTTCAGTCAACCTACCAAATACAACATATGGGTCTTCCTCTTCGCTTTCGTCTTCTTCTTTTTCATGTTGTTTATTTTTTTCGCAATATCTCCATATTTCTCTGTTGGTAGCTTTGTCCAATTGAATACAAACACAACCTGGTCTAACATATTCGTCTGTTTTTTCTTCTTTTTCTAAATGACAAATATTGTTCTTATCACATTGAACCTTCAATATTCTATTTATATAATTATTCGATTCTACCTTTGTTTTTACTTCGTTGTTATTATCATTTTTGGTTACGTCTGTTTTCAAAGATTTCAACTTTGGGAACGCGTCAACACTTGTCAATTTTTTGATCTCCTCTTCCTTCTCTTTTTTAATCTTTTCTTCCATAAATAAACGTCTATTAATTTGTTCTTCTTTTAATCTATCTTCATATCTCTTTCTACCCATTAAAATATTATTTTGTTTTAAGTCTTCCCTATCACTTTTAAACGCATTTAATTTATTTGTATTTATATTTGTATTTATATTTGGGTAATGATTTGAATTGGAATTTTTCTTTTCTATTTCAGGAGTTTTATCATTGGCTTTTCCCAATAAATTAGAGAAACGGTTGTTGTTGTTGTTTTTGTTGTTAGTTGTCATTGTTAATATTTGTAATATTAGTTTTTTAATTTACAAATAGTAAATAAAAAATATATAAATCAATTTTTTTTATTTACATAAAATAAATCTAAATATCTTCGATATTTATTTCTTCTTCTTCAATTTTAATACTAATATTATTATTTCCACTACTTCCACTACGTAATTCTTTTTCAATAAGTTCTATGTATTCACTATTTTTCTCATCAATAAAATCGAAATCATCTTCTTCTTTTTGATTTTTATCAAATTCATTGTTGAAAATACTCCAATCCTCATCAATTGTATTTTTAAGTCGATCAATGTCTAATTGTGAGTATACTTCTAACAAATCACAATTTTGTAATTTAGCATTAGGTTTATTCGATGTATCTTGTTTATCCAATTCCCATTCTCTTAAACCAACTAGTACCCAATTGTTATTACCAATAAAATTATCTCTTTTACCTCTTCCACGGAATTTGCCTCTTATATGGCAAAGCCGCGTGTTATTATCTATACAAAGAACGTGGCACATACCATTTCCTAACATTTTTGTAACTTGCGCATATACCTCACATTCATCTTGAGATACTCTCAAATTATTCGATTGCTTTGGTGCGTTCACAAATTTTCTTGCTTGTCCCTTTGCTTTACTACCACCAGTTGTGTTTTTAACCATTTTACAAAGTATTTATTAATTAATTTCGTAATAATTTACATATTTTATATCATTTTTTTTTAAATTTATAATATATTCATATATTATAAATGACAGCTTGGAATGATTTCGTTAAAAAAATATACCATGAAGGACACAATAAAGATAAAAGTTATAGTTTTAAACAAGCCTTGAAAGATGCTAGTGCTCGTAAAAATGAAATGCGGTCTTATATGATTATGACAAAACCAACAAAACACGTATCATATGAAAACAAAAAAACCAGAAAGCACAAATCTAGAAGAGTTAAAAAGAGTCAAGGTACAAAAAGAAGAACCATACGTCATAATCCAAAAACTCAAAATAAAAAATAACTTACATTTAGGAAGCCAGCAACAAATCATATAATTTACATTGTTTCTCTCTAGACAGCTTATTAAAATTAAATATATCATTGATCTTATTGTAGTCCTTTTCACAATGTTCCTCAAAATAATTTCTGAAATTGCCCGAACCTTTGTTATCTATGGCTCGCATCATATTATTCATCAAAAATTCAATATATTTGTGTAATATTGAATCTTTTTCTTGTATTTGAAAAACCCGAATGAAAGCAATAGAAATATTCAAAAATAAACAATTAAGAGAGAAGTTGGTCCAACCCCACGATGTTTCATCGCAACAATTTGCGATTGATTTCAAATACGATTTCCAATGGGGTGTTTCAGTTTCATCGCGAAATTCAATACCAACAATGTTTTTATAAATTTCTCTCTTTTTTTGAAATTCAGACATTATTTTTGTTTTCCATTGTAATCGTGTATTTTCAGGGAAAGCCTTTAAAAAAAACAAATTATCCAGATATTCATCAACTATATTTGAATTTGAAAAAACTAGAAATAAATCTTTTTTCATAACAATTTGTTTGGCTAAAAATAAATCAAAATGTTTGTTGCTATAAAAATCTGTATTTTCTATTATTTTAATGAAATCATTTGTATCTACATCTTTGGTTTTCAGACATTTTTCAAAATTTTGAAAATAAATATGTCCTTTGATTTCACAATACAACAAATTTTTGGAAGAAAAATCTACTATTCGAACATAACATTTTTCCATCAAAAAAAAGAGATTTTCGACAATTTCCTCATAAATAAACATAAGATTTACAAAGATACAATCATTATGAAAATTAAAAATAGAATTTATGAATGGTTCATACATTGTACTAGTATAATTATACTTTAAAATAACATGTTTTTTATTATCAAGTAGCTTTTTGCTTTTAATAGCAATTCGCAAAATATGTTTGTTATATTCACCAACTTTTATAAATTCGTATTCCTTTATAGTTATGAATGGGAATACCTGCCAACGCATTTTTTCATTTATTAATTTCCCAATTTCGATTTCATTTTTAACAAAAAAATCATATTCAACTAATTTGATGGATTCTTTGGATTCTTTGGATTCTTCTCGATCAAAAAACCCCATTCTAGGGATTGTATTGACATTCACACCTATCGACATTCTTACATGTTATGAAATTGTTATATTTAATTATTTATTATCGTGAAATATCTATTTTTGTATGTTTTTTTAATTTTATTTTTTATTTGTATTGAATCTTTTATATCATAACTTACTAATCGGTCTATTTCATTTTTTAATAAATCTATATGTTCTCTACAAAAATCGGAAAAACCATCCGACGGTTTATAATCCCTTTTATCCATATTTGATTTAATGTGGTCATCCATAGCGTCTAATAATTCTTTTAATGCTCCAACATATACGCAGCGCTTACGCGGTTCTCTTTTTTCGGTTCCTTTTTTTCGGAAATAATATCGCGCGCTTTTGAACATTTTATCCATTATATCTCCGGTATATTCTAAATCCAATAAACGTTTTGTTTCATCTTCAATAATTGAATTATTATCAACAATCCAATTATTCCACGCTTCCTTGAATTCTTTTCTTTCATCATATTGATGAATTTTTGAAAAACGAAACATTTCTTCGATAAAATGATCTGAAAATTTATAACGATAAATATTGTTTTTTTTATTGATATTCTTCTCGATCAATATGTCTTCTTTTTGTATTTCTGTGATAGTTATAGTATTCATTTTTTGATTAATGGTGAGTTTAATTACTTATGTGTTGTGTTTCATGGTTATAAATATTTCAATTTTTTATTTTACAAAAAAATGATTTATAAAATAAATTGATACGATTCATACTTAGAATATCTAATATATAAAACTTAATATATAAAATGGAAAATGAAAAGAAAAGTGGTACTATTTTTGATACATTCGATTTTCCTGTACCGGAAATAATTTATTCTTATAACCATGAACAACAAAAAGAAATTTATGATTACTTGTCAGATTTAAATGAACTACAAAAAAAAGCGTATTTAATCGCAAAAGAGCATTTGGGTACTTCTTTTAATATTTATAAAAGTAATGGATTCAAAGAATGGAAAAATAAACAGAAATAAATCCTTACTTTTATTTATATGACGATCGTGTATGGCGTTTGAGTGTTTTCTTTTTCTTACCACCAAAACCTCCTACTATTGGTTTATACTCAGACATCGATTTTGATGTAATTGGCGGTATCTGATTCATATTAGTCATCGTATTAGTCATCGGCTGTGTAAAATTACTGATCGAATTTTGAATACGATTCATGCTTTGTTTTTTCTCATCCATTATTTTTTTATAATTCATGGATGCGGCATTAATAGCGTCAGATGAAGCTGTTATAATTTCACTCATCGCATTGGTAGATGCTACAAATGCTTCTCCAGCATTGCTTAATGATCTTATTGTGCCAATAAGAATGCCAAGCCCCGGTATTTCTTCTGAAACATTTAATCCAATTTTAACAATGGATTCGCCAATTTCAGATAAAGTTTTCGTTCCTATATTCACTGCTTTTTCCATAAATTCCTTGAAAAATGGACTTCCCGCTTGAATTATAATTGCGCCATTTTCGGCCAATTGACTAACGATCTGTCGTAATTTTTCTTTATTTTCTGGATTTATTAGCGCTTGTTTTATTTCATCTAATTTTGTATTTATATCGGAAGAGTCGTCTATATTTACATTTGCTAATTTAGCAATGCGTTCTGTTGCTGTCACAAATAATCCTTTCAATAAATTAATTGACTTTTTTACAATTTCAGAATTTCCTAAATTGAATTCTCTTTCTGATTTTACTTTATTCATGATGTCTTGTGTAGTGAGACCAATGATATTTGGATCACTTGTACCATCCCCACCTACAACATAATAGGTTTTATAACTGTGTTTATTTCGTTTTTTTGTTTTTTTAACATTCATTTTTGTTTTCATTATTAGCTTATATTATACTCAGGTTTTATTTTTTTGAAATCAGCAAAAGTCATACCATACCTTTTATTTATAATCTTTTTATCTATCTTTTGTAATATGTTAAAATTCGCAAATTTACCTTGATATGAATATCGATTTGATTTTTCTTTTAATAATATCTTATCACTATTTGAATTTACAGAAGACGACGACGACGACGACGACGACGACACCATCATTCTATTTTGAGGAATACTATTTTTTGGTGGCGGAGCTGTATTTACCTTTCCAGTACCAGCTTCTTTATTATAACTTTTAAACTTAGCAAAAATGTTTTTCTTAGCGTCTGGTTGTTTATGTTTATCATCTTGTTGACCATCCGGTTTACTTTCAATGGTCATAGCATTAGCATTTAATTTTTTTTCATAGTCTTTCAATTCTTCTTCCATATCAATATATAAAGGACGATATTTATAAATCATAACATACTTTCTAGCTATAGTTTCTAAAAATCTATATGGAATAGCAGAATCCGAATAATAATCAAACGCTAATTTATCGTGATTATAAAACATTAATACATTTCCTAAGGGGGTTAACTCTATAATAAATCTAGTTTTATATTGTTTTAGCTGCTCATCAATAATAAATTGTCGGGCTTGTTTTTCGAAATCGCTTGTTGCTTTTGAGCTAATAGATTGTAGTTCTTCTAATTTGGATTTATTTATATTTATTTCATTTTGAACTGAATCCGCTATTTGTTTTATTAAAGAAATGTCCTTTTCACTCGAGGATTCCTCATTGTTTAGATTTTCAAATTCATAATTTAATTCACGTATCTTATTTTTTAATTCAAGAATTTCATGGGTTTGCTTTTTATTGTGGTCTTCTATCAATTCTTTCAATTTTGATTGTTCATTTTTTAATTCTTCATTAGTAAATACATATTCATTTTTCATATTACGTACTTGTATCAAATATTTTTCTTCATATGGTATCACATGAACAATGTCTTTTTTCACATCTTCTTCTGTTTTGTCTAATTCTTTTTTTTCATCACTACATATGTCATTGTTTATTCTCAATATTTCTTCATTATTTGAATAAATTAGGTTTTTGTAATTATCATATCCATTATAAAGCATAATAAAAAAACAAAAAAAAAATAATGAAAATATGAGAAATTTAAAACCATCATCAATTGATTTTTCCATAATTAAATATATATTCTAGTATAAAGATTATTTTAAGCATTTTCTTTTGTAATTTCTTTTACTCTTTCTTCAAATAATTCATTTATATTTTTTGATAGATCAGGTAATTTTATTAATTCATATGTTTTTTCTTCATTATTTGGGTGAAGCCTTACCAAATACAATCCAGTTATTTTTTTATCGTATTTTTCTTCTAATATTGCTTTATATGTATTTAATTGTAACGCATAGTGCCAAAAGTTGGAATCTGGCATGTGACCAATACATTCTGTTAAAGCATACTTATTAAAATTATTAACCGCTGTAATATCTTTCGAACGTTTCCAGTCATAAATAGCCAAGGTTCCATCAGGATTTTCATAAACCATATCAATAGAACCCGCTAATTTCAGTTCTTCGTGATAAACAGTCCATTCTGTTCGATAAGGCTTTAAATGAGGTGTTTCTCTAACAAATTCAATAAAATATTTCCATTCTAATGGTTTATCTTCATGTTTGAATTTTTTTATATAATCTGAATTGTATATTTCAAATAATTCTTTATGCGTGTATTCACAAGCTATTCGTTTGTCATTCATAAAACATTCAATTTCAAAGTGCATGTCAGTGCCAGCACCAGAAACAGAATCTCTGTTTGAGTTCCATTGCGCTTTGATTTCATCTGGAGTCATTCCCCAGTATTTATTCCCTTCTTTCCAATTTTTACCTTTCAACATGTTTTTGATAACATCATCCGCATCAAAATGCGAGAAATGACTATGGTTCCATGTAGTTACAGACGTGTACTTGCTAGTTGGATCGGTTTTTATATTGTATTTATGTCCTTCTTCAATAAATACAATATTATCATCGCGTGGATGATAATGTCTATTTGATAAAGTTGGTGACAGAATCGGTTTCATATTTTTTTCGTATGTCGACATGGTTAGGTTTGTATTTTATAATAATATTTTATGCGTTTACTTCGAATCATTTTTATTTTCTAATCGTTCTTTTAACGTATTGTAATTTGATTTCAATTGTTTAATTTCATTGATTAATATTGGAATAAGACCAGTATAGTTAATTGTTTGTAATTCAACACCATCTTTCTCTCCATTAACTAATTCTGGATAGATTTCTTGTAATTCATGTGCGATTAATCCAAAATCCGTCTTGTTTAATTTTGTATTTGTATATTTTATTGGTCTTAAGAGATCAATTGTATAATCTTTGTTTAAGAGTTCGACATTTGTTTTGATGCGGTAGTCTGACGTATTTACAAAATTAGCAGCTGAACAAGTTAGTGAAATATTCGCATCACCGGATACATTTAATAAACCTTTCAATGGAACCCATATAATGGCTATACCCGAGCCTCCTTGATAACTATTTACGCTTTCACCCGAACCACCTCCTCCACCTCCAGCCCCAATATAATTTTGCCCAGGAGTTGGTTGTAAACTCGAAGACCCACCATTTTGACCTCCTCCATAAATTGTACCACCTGTACCAGCTGTTATATTATAAGTATAAGCATTAAATACTACTCCACCTCCACCAGCACCATAATAAAGTGGAGAAGCACCAAAAATTAATGTAGAGCCATTGTAATATGGAATGTTTGGATCGTTACTTACGTCAGTCCCGTTTCCTGGATTTATACCATCATAACCGTAACCTCCATTTCCTGGATAAGACCCTCCATTTGCTATTGAAATATCTGTACCTGTTTGATTATTCATAATATACGTGTTTTCTCCCGGAACTCCATTCTGTATACCGCTGCTATTCGTGGGAACACCCCCTGATCCGACATTGACATTATATATATTATCTTTACTTATAGAAAGGGTGCTATTTATAACGCTTCCGCCACCTCCACCACCAGAAGTATTACTACCTAAACCACCGCTACACCCACCACCAACCAATAAAATATTTATTGAAATATCTGCTGTCGAAATAAATGCGCCCGAATTATCATTTGTTGTAAATACATAATAATTGTATCCATTATACATTGACGAATATGTGTAATTATGAAACGTTATTCGATCGTCTATTGTATTTGAAACTTGAATACAATTTATTTTGCTTTTGTCCACTACATTTATACCACCGGATAAATTGATATTTTCAATATTTAATGTTGATTTTACTCGTAATTGATTCCCACTGAAATCGAGGCCATTACCAGTGTCTACTTGTAATTGATTCCCACTAAAATCGAGGCCATTACCAGTGTCTACTTGTAATTGATTCCCACTGAAATCGAGGCCATTACCAGTGTCTACTTGTAATTGATTCCCACTAAAATCGAGACCATTACCAGTGTCTACTTGTAATTGATTCCCACTAAAATCGAGGCCATTACCAGCGTCTACTTGTATAGTATTTGTGGTGGGACCTGTATAAGTTAAACCAGGACCCAAATCAAATTTAACTACATTAAAAACAATCCATTCCAACGGTGTAGTTCCTACTATAGCTGGATTATCAGCATTACCAATTACCTGTACGAATTGATTCTTATCGTAATTATTACCGTACAATAT
>Ga0214921_10004204_pt1 | contig 21381 bp, 14 predicted proteins | sample LL1505_MetaG_FD_177992 | JGI IMG/M metagenome (GOLD analysis project Ga0214921, IMG submission 177992) | Freshwater microbial communities from Lake Lanier, Atlanta, Georgia, United States - LL-1505 | ecosystem: Environmental > Aquatic > Freshwater > Lake | place: USA: Georgia | collected...
CAGCGTCCAGTTCGTCACGCCGCGGGTGTCGGCCAGCGGCCGCCCGGCCGTCCAGCGGGCGACGTCCCAGTCGCGACCCTGCCAGGCGTCGCCATTGTCGGCCCCGTCGTTGCCCGTTTCGTATTCGTCGGCGTTGAGAAACTTCTCGCCGAGCAGGAGGGTGGTCGAGAACCCGTCGGTCACCTCGTCGGCCCGGATCTCGCTGCGGTGGGAGGAGAGGCCGTTGAAGGTGCGCATCCAGATCGACTCACCGTACCAGTTGTCCTCGTTGCAGTTGGGGTCGTTCTGGTTGCACTGGATGCACTGGGGGTAGGTGGACAGGCAGGAGGTCGCCGGGCCAGCCGGCAGGAACGAGCCGCCCACCTGCGAGTCGCCGATGTTGATCGCGTAGTCGGTCTTGGCGTAAGTCGCCGGTCGCCCGCAGTTGCGGGGCGAATGAGCGCTGCTCGCCGGATAAGCTTTCGCCTTCCGGCGCGACGCACAGTAGAAGGTCTTCACGGCCGTGCTCATCCGCTGCTGCGTGAGCGGTGCGCGGGAGGCGTCATCGAGCCCGGCCCCGAGTTGGTGCAGGTTTTTCTGCTCGATGAAGGGCAGCACCGCGTAGGCCCAGCCGCCGGGCTGGGTCTTGCCGAAGCTGCGGTCGGGCTCGCCGCTCCACAGGTAGCCCCAGCCGCCGGAGGGAAAGTAGCCCTGCAGTTCGAGGTGGGTCGTGCATCCCTGGGCGAGCTGCTTGGCGTTGTTGCGACAGGTGACGAGGCGGGCGGCCTCGCGGGCCGACTGCACGGCCGGGAGGAGCAACGCCATGAGCAGCATGACGATGCCGATCACGACCAGGAGCTCGACGAGCGTGAACGCACGGCCGCATCGGGCGTCTGTCGACGCCGCAACTCGTGTTTCAGCCATGCCCATGCCCTCCCGCGATCGCCTGTCGGAAGGGCCACCTCGCCGCTGGTTGCAGGCCTGCGACTCCTCCAACCGAAGACTACGCCGCGTCTGCCCCCGCAGCAAACCCGCGGCGGCGGGCGGCTACTGCCGGATCAGGACGCGGGAGCCCGGGCCGAGAATGTCGAGCAGGTCGTTCAGGTCGCGGATCGACACCACGAGGCTCGCCGGGGCGGCGTCTTCCGCGACCACGGCCGGATCGTCGGCGGCCTGGATCGAGAGGCCGTCAGCCAGCAGGATCGCGGGAGCGGCGGCGGGCCCGGCCGAAGCCTGCGCGGCGGGGTCGCGGCGGACCTCGGCGACCGGCACCGCGCTGCCCACGCGGGGCAGGAACTCGCGGCCCACCGAGACGGGGAAGCTGCCGGCGTAGGCGCCCCCCACCTGGAGGCTGATCCGGCGCCTGGCCACGCTCACCACCGCGTCGAACGGGCCGCGGATCAGCTTGAGGTGTTCGCCGGGCACGAGCTGCATCGGATCGCTGACGCCGTTGATCTTCGCGAGCAACTGCCACGAGACGCCGAGCTGGGCGGCGATCGCCGGCAGCGTCTCGCCGGCGGCCACGACGTGGGGTGGCAGCAGCAGGTCCTGCTGGGAATAGATCACCGTGCCGGCGAGCTGGCCGAGCAGGTCTTCCAGGCGATGGCTTTCCTCGAGGCCGAGCGAAGGGTCGTCGTACCAGACCGAGAGGGCGGTGAGCGCCTCGGCGTAGCGACCGGCCGAGAGCTTGTCGTGGGCGTCGGCCCAGGCGGTGGCGAAGGCGGCCGACGAGGGCAGCGTGCCCGGCGGAGGCGGCATCTCCGGCGGCAACGACGCCGCCGACGGCGGGGCGAGCGCGGCGAGCCGCTCGGCTCGCTCACCACCGTCGCCCGCCGCGACCGCCACGTCTTCCTGGGCGGGCGGCGGAGCCGATTCGGCGGCGAGATAGGTGGGCGCTCCCGGGGGCGGGGCGGCGGGCGGAGCCGGCGCAGCCGCCGTGGCCGCGGCTGCACCCGCGGCCAGGCCGGCCACGGCCGCGGCGGCGACGGTGGCCTCGGTCAGGCCGCCAGTCGGGGGCGCGGGTGGAGCGGGAGGTGCGAAGGGCGTGGCCGCAACGACCGAAGCCGGTGGAACCGGGGCGGCCGCAGGCAGCGCGTCCGGCGGCGGGGCATTCACCACGGCTGCTGGAGGCGCGGGCGGGAGCGAGGGCGGTGGCCCAACCGGTCCGGGAATGGCCGGGGGAGCGGGTGCGGGAGCGGCTGCCGGAGCTGCGGAGACTGCCGGCGCTGCAGCCTGCTGCGAGACCTCGACCTCCGGCGGCGCGAAGGCGGGAGCCTCGCTCGTGGCCGCCTGACCGGCGTCGTGCGTCGGTCCCTTCTGGACCACGGAATAGGCCCCGTAGAGGATCGTCCCGAACAGGCCGAGCACGATCAGCGGCTTGATCGCTTCCATGGTGTCGTTTCCGCGTTCGGAATGCCGCTCTGGCTTCGACCGGCTGGCCATGTCGCTCGAGTTCCCGGGGGAATGGGCAGGGCATCGTCCCAAGGGCGGCGGGACGGCGAGGGGACGGTAGAGAAGCGCCATCGCCCCCGCCAGACCGCTTGAAGCGAGGTCCGCACAGGCTCCCCGCCCCGGCGTGGCCGCCGCCCGGCGGGCCGGGCAGGTTGGGGGCTTTGAGGCGGGGTGTGTCGCGCGGCCGCCCGGGCGACCCGTCGGCCGGAATCGCCGACGGGAGGGGGGTGCGCGTATATTCGGGGGCGTTTTCGGAAGGTCGGCGGAACTCAGGAGGCCCATCTCATGCGGTCGCACGACGTCGATCCCCGCCGGCTGCGGGACGTGGTGGCCGTGGTGCTCGCTGGTGGCCGCGGCGCCCGCCTCGATCCGCTGACCCGCGACCGCGCCAAGCCGGCCGTGCCCTTCGGGGGCAGTTACCGGATCGTCGACTTCGCGCTCTCCAACAGTCTCAACAGCGGGCTCAAGCGGCTCCTGCTGCTCACGCAGTACAAGGCTCGCAGCCTGGACCGCCACCTGAACCTCGGCTGGCACCGGTTCTTTTGCCGCGACATCGGCGAGTTTCTCGACGTCCTGCCGCCGCAGCAGCGGGTCGACGAGCACTGGTATCTGGGCACCGCCGACGCCGTGTACCAAAACATCTATTCGCTCGAGCAGGCCGCCCCGCGGCTCGTGGTCGTGCTGGCCGGCGACCACATCTACAAGATGAACTACCAGGCGCTCATCACGGCCCACGAGGAGAGCGGCGCCGACGTGACCGTGGCCGCGCTGCCGATCCCCCGCGCCGAGGCCGCCGAGTTCGGGACGATGGCCGTGGACGGCTCGGGACGGGTGCGCGGGTTCCGCGAGAAGGTCGCCGACCCGCCTGCCTACGCGGCCGATCCCACGAAGGCCCTGGCCTCGATGGGCATCTACTGCTTCTCGGCCGACTTCCTCCTCGAGCAGCTTCGGCTCGACGCCGACGACCGCGGCAGCCGCCACGACTTCGGCCACGACCTCTTGCCGCGGCTGGTCGAGACCCACGGCGTGCAGGCGTTCCCCTTCCGCGACGAGAACCGCAAGCGCGACGCCTACTGGCGTGACGTGGGCACGCTCGACGCCTACTACGAGGCCACGATGGATCTCGTCGAGGTCGATCCCCAGCTCAATCTCTACGACGAGCACTGGCCGATCCGCACCCACCACCCGGCCTACCCGCCGCCGAAGTTCGTGTTCGCCGACGAGGGGCCCGACGGCCGCCGCGGCGAGGCCACCGACAGCCTGGTCTGCCCGGGGGCGATCCTCTCCGGCGGCCGGGTCCAGCGGTCGATCATCGGCCCCGGTGTCCGCGTCAACAGCTACGCCCGGGTCGAGGAGAGCATCCTCTTCGAGGGCGCCGACATCGGCCGCCACGCGGTGGTGCGGCGGGCGATCCTCGACAAGGACGTGCGGGTGCCCGCCGGGCTGCGGATCGGCGTCGATCCCGAGGAGGATGCCGCGCGGGGCTTGACGGTTTCGGCCGCCGGAGTGACCGTGGTGCCCAAGGGATTCGAGTTCGACGAGGTGGCCGCGGCCCCCGCGGCCCGCGTCGCCCGCGTCCACTGACCTTCAGCCCGCCGCACGGCCGCCGCCCCGATGCCCAAACGCAACGTCATCCTGCTCGTCGCCACGCTGCTCGTGGGCCTGGTCGCCCTCGCGGCCCGGGAGCGGAGCGGCCACGCCCAGCGGTTCGGCGAGGTGCTCGGCGCGATCGAGCGGGGCTACTTCCAGCCCGTCACCGGAGAACGGCTGTTCGACGCGGCCATCGAGGGGGCGGTGGCCACGCTCGACGAGAACTCCGCCTATCTCCGGGACGCGGGCCGCGCCGAGCTCGAAGCGGCGCTCGACCAGCGGTTCGGCGGCATCGGGCTCGAGCTGGCCGTCGAGGAGGCCACCGGGCAGCTCGTCGTGGTGACGCCGGTGTTCCGTTCACCCGCCTGGCGGGCCGGGATCACCGCGGGCGACCGGATCACGGCGATCGACGGCGAGCCCACGCAGGGGCAGCCGCTCCGCGAGTCGGTGCAGCGGCTGCGGGGCCGGGTCGGCGAGCCCGTGTCACTCACCCTGCTGCCGGCGGCGCCGCGATCCGAGACGCTCGATCCGGGCGCGGCGGCCCCCGCCGGCGCGGCCCGTGAGGCCACGCTCGTCCGCGAACTGGTCGAGGTCGAGAGTGTGCAGGGTGATCGGCGCCGGGCCGACGGCTCGTGGGACTGGATGCTCGAAGGAGAGCCGGGCGTGGCGTATGTGCGGATCACCAGTTTCGGCGAGCGGACGGCGGCGGAGTTTTCGACGGCCGTCGAGGCGATCGCCGGCGCGGCGAACCTGCGCGGGCTCGTGCTCGACCTGCGGGACAATCCCGGCGGCCTGTTGCAGGCGGCGGTCGAGGTCTGCGACGTGCTGCTCGACGAGGGGGTGATCGTGGCCACCCGCGGCCGTGATGCCGGGGCCTCGGGCGGCGACGAACGGCGAGCCGCCGCCGGGGCGCTGCTCGCCGGCGTCCCCGTGGCGGTGCTCGTGGACGGGCTGTCGGCGAGCGCGGCCGAGATCGTGGCCGCCTGTCTCCAGGACACCGGCCGGGCCACGGTCGTGGGCAGCCGGACCTTCGGCAAGGGCACCGTCCAGACCCTTCTGCCGCTCTCCGACGGCCGGGGCCTCCTCAAGCTGACCACGGCGGAATACCTGCGGCCCAGTCGCGCACCGATCCACCGTCGTCCCGGCGCCGGCGACGACGAGGCGTGGGGCGTGATGCCGGAGGATGGTTTCGAGGTCACGCCGACGGCCGAGGCCGCCGAGCGGCTGCGGACGTGGCGGCGGCGGCGGGAGACGGCGCTCCCGCCTGGAGCCACGGCCGCGGCGGCTGCATCCCGCGGGCCGGCGCCCCGCGCGATCGACGCCGTGCTCGCGAAGGCGCTCGACGCGTTTGCCGACGCGGAGTGACGCTTCATCGTGGGTGACGCGGGCTCGGGGTGGCCCGTGCCATCTCGCCAGACGCTCGCTGCGGGCATCCTGCCCTCCGCTCGCTCGATGGAAACCTCGCTTCGCCATCCTGGCTGCGCTCGGTTTCCAACGCCGTCTCGATTGGCACGGGCCACCCCGAGCCGTCCACGGTGGAGCACGTGAGTGGAAACGCGCGCGTGTCGCCGCGGTTGAGCAGGTGTGCCTCGTGGGAGGCGAGCCTTATGGCCCCAGCTCACCCGCCAGGAAAAAACTCCCGGCCACGACCACGCTCCCACCCGGGCCGGCGAGGCGGCGGGCCAGCCGCAGGGCTTCGGGCGGTGAGCCGGCGACATGCGGCGCGGGCAGGCGGGCCGCGCGGCAGGCGGCGACGAGTCGGTCGATCGGGGCCGCCCGGGGGTTGGTCAGGTAGCGCGTGACGACGATCTGCTCGAACCCGCCGCGGGCGACGGCGAGCATCTCCTCGATCTGCTTGTCGCGGCTGGCCGCGAACAGGAGCACTCGCGGGCGGCGGTCGGCCAGCGCCGGGCCGACCGTTTCGAGCAGCGAGTCCATCGAGGCCACGTTGTGGGCCGCGTCGACCACCACGAGCGGCCGCTTCGCGAGCACCTCGATCCGGGCCGGCAGGCTGGCCCGCGCGAGGCCGCGGGCGATCGCTCCGTCGTCCACCGGCCAGCCGGCGGCGGCGAGCTCCGCTGCCGCCATGACCGCGAGCGCCGCGTTCTCCGCCTGGTGGCGGCCCGCCATCCCCAGCCGGTAGGTGCGGGCGGCCCCATCCGGGGGCTTTACGACGACCGAGCCGGGAGCGAGCGGAGCGGCCCCGGCGGGCGGCTCGTAGCGGGCGGTGAAGTCGACGCCGAGCTGCACGAGCCGGGCCCGGCGGCGGTGGGCCGTGGCCGCGATCACCTTCCGCGCGGAGGGCTGCCGCGCTCCCGAGACGACCGGTCGACCCCGCTTGATGATGCCCGCCTTCTCGCCGGCGATCCGGCCGATCGTGCGGCCGAGCAGGCCCATGTGGTCGAAGCTGATGCTCGTGATCACGGAGAGCAGCGGCTGCACCACGTTGGTGGCGTCGAGCCGGCCGCCGAGGCCCGTCTCGAGCACGGCGATGTCCACCCCCGCGCGGGCGAAGTGGACGAAGGCCAGGGCCGTGACGATCTCGAACCAGGTGGGCCCGTCGGCACCGCGGCGGCCCGCCGCCGCGTCGAGCGCCTCCACGGCCGGCCGCACGACGCGACAGGCCGCGGCGAGGTCGGTGAGCGAGAGCGGCCGCCCCGCGATGCAGATCCGCTCCTCGACGCCATGCACGTGGGGCGACATGTAGCGGCCCGTCCGCAGGCCCGCCTCCTCGAGGATCGTCGCCAGCATCGCGACCGTGGAGCCCTTGCCCTTGGTGCCGGCCACGTGCACGACGGGCAGCCTCCGGTGCGGATCGCCGACCGCGGCCAACAGCCGCCGCATCCGGGCCAGGCCGAAGGCCGCCGGCGCCGTCGGCGGGGGAGTCCGCTCGAAGTCGACGCGGGTGGCGAGCCAGCCGAAGGGGTCGGCGGGGTCCGCGGCGGGCGATGGTCGGGGCTTTCCCATTTCCCGCAGTTTTCCAGCGCGCGGGCCTGAGAAAAAGGGGCTTGACGGTTGGCCCCCGAGCCATGACTCTCCCGGCCCCCGATTCCGTTCCCGGCCGGCGATCAAGCCCCGCATGCGCACCCCTCGCCATCGGTTCCTCCAGCGCCTCGCCCTCACGGTCTGCCTGGCCGGAGCCGAGGCCGCGACGCGCGGCACCGAGCCGCTGGCGGCTCCGGACGGCGCCGAGCCGCCGCCGATGTACTTGGCGGAGCCGTTCGGCGAGCCGACCTTCGTGGGCATGCCCACCTGCATCGACCCCGGCGGCGAACGTTGCTGGCCGCGGTGGTTCTTCGGCGCCACGGGCCTGGTGATGACCCGCACGCTCCCCTCCGGCACGGCCACCATGCAGCCGCTCGCCGGCAGCCAGCTCATGACCAGCGACGCCGGCTTCGGCTGGCCCGGCGGCGTCGATCTCCACATCGGCCGCTGGTTCGGCCCGCGGCAGCAGCACGCCGTGGAGATGATCTACTGGGGCGTGTACCAGATGGGCTCCTCGGCCACGCTCACCGCCCCCGGCATCGACGCGATCCCGCAGGCGCCGACGGCGAGCGTGGGTGGCGTCGCGGCCTCCGACATCCTGATCGGTGCCGCGCAGCAGCAGATCACCCGGGCCGACGTCGTCAACGACGTCGAGATCAACTGGGTCTACTCGCTCTGGGATCGCCCCGAGTTTCTGCCGCGGGAGCGGGCCGTGAACCTGATGTGGCTGGCGGGGTTCCGGTTCTTCCAGGTCAACGACCAGCTCACGCTGACGACCGGCTCGGGCGATCCCGCGTTCGGCGCGCTCGACCTCGGCGTGGCCACCAACAACAACATCTACGGCGGCCAACTGGGCGCGAAGTTCGACTGGCGGTTCCTGCCGAACGTGCGGCTCAACATCGTGCCCAAGTTCATGGTCGGCGGCAACGCGATCACCAACACGTCCTCGCTCGCCCGCCCCGGCGGCGCGCAGGCGACGTTTCCCGGCGGCGATCCTGCCCGCGCCTACTCGGAGCTCGGTGTGTTCAGTTGGCTCGGCTCGGTCGACACGGGGATCGCCTGGGACGTGACCGAGCAGTGGAGCCTGTGGCTGGGCTACCGCGTCGTGGGCGTGGGAAACATCGCCCAGGCCGACGGCCAGTGGCCCGCCACGATCACCTCCCCCGCCTCGCTCTCCGGCATCGCGGCCGGCAGCGAAACCTTCATCCACGGCGGCTTCGCCGGCTTCCAGGGACGGTACTAGCTTCAAGGCTGCAGGGGCATCCATGCCCCCTGCAGCCTTGGCGGGCCTCCGCCCGCCGGCCGCACCTCCGGGCGGCCGTGTTCGTGCGCGGGGTGGCGCGCTGCGTTCCAACGGCGCATCCATGCGGCTGCGTGGTGTGCCGCGTGGCCTTGCCGCTGCGCACCGTTTGACTGGCTCGGGGGTGCCCGTGCCCCGGAGGCGGCGTTGCTGGCAAGCGGAGGCAGGATGCCGAAGCGCAGCCAGCATCGAGTGAGCGGAGGCCAGGATGGCCGCAGCGAACGTCCGGCCGACGGGGTCGGGCACCCCCGAGCCTGCGCCACAATGGACGGCCGTCGCGTGGCGGGACCACGGTGTGCCGCTATACTCTCATCATGACCACTGCCGCCGACCTTGCCGCGAAGAAGTGTGTGCCCTGTGAAGGGGGTGTGCCGAAGCTCACGCCCGCCGAAGCCGAGGCGCACCTCGCCGCGGTGCCCGCCTGGCGGCTGACGCACGAGGGCGCGCGGATCCGCCGCGACTTCACGCTGCCGGATTTCCGGTCCGCCGTGAAGCTCGTCAACACCATCGCCGCGCTCGCGGAGCGGGAGCAGCATCACCCCGACCTGCACATCGAGGGCTACCGCAAGGCCTGGGCCGAGATCCACACCCACGCCATCGGCGGCCTGTCCGAGAACGACTTCATCCTCGCCGCCAAGATCGACGCCGCCGCCCCGGCGGCGTGACTCCACTCAGCGACGCAGCCAACCACGGAACGGGTCGGCGATCCGGACCGCGAACAGCATCTCGGCTGCGGGCGGGCCGGCCGAGGGCTGACCGGCGCCGGCCTCGAGGCCGTAGAACCTTCCGCCGACGTCGAGCGTGAGCCGCTCCGTGACGGCATAGGCCACGCCGCCGCCCGCCTGCCAGCCGAAGGCGGTCACGCGGCTGGCGGTTTCGGGGCCCGACGCGTCGGCGTCGTGCGCGTAGCCGCCCACCCCCAGGCCCCCGCCGGCGTAGACCGAGAGGTGCTCGGCCACCCCCACGTCGCGCCAGACATTCGCCATCGTCGTCCATTCATCGCGGATCTCGGCGGTCGCGGGCGCGCCGGCTCCGGACGCAGTCCGCGGGCCCGAGAGCGCCGCCCGCTGCCGACCCTCCACCTCGAGCCGCACGCCGCCCAGGGGCCGCGGCACCGAGACGCCGAGCGCACCCTGGCCGGGGAGGAACGTGCCGCCGAAGCCACCGGCCCCGCCGCCGGAGAACGACGAGCCGATCATGCCCGCCACGTAGGGCGTGCGGGCGTCGGCAGGCGGGGCTTCCGCGGCGGTCGAGTCGTCGGCCAGCGGCGAGCGATCGAGCCAGCCGACCGCCGGCAGGATGCCGGCGCGTCCACCGGGGTCGGCGGCGAGCGCAGGAGTCGTGATCGCGACCACGAGTGCGAGCGACGCGACGGTGGCAGCGCGGCGGACCATCGGGCGACCCTCCTGGCCGGTTCCGCCGGGCTCTGCCCGACGGTCGCGCTTCCCGCGACGGCCCATGTTAGGAGGGGGCAGCAAGGGCCGGGGCCGGGGCCCGGCAATCGGCCGGAAAAGCCCGCCTCCGGCCGGTCGGACAGTTGGCGGTCGGTCAGCGGGCGCAGTAATCGATCGACCGGGCGATCTCGCTCTTGAGATCCTTGCGGGCCACGATCCGGTCGATGAACCCGTGCTCGAGGAGGAACTCGCTCGTCTGGAAGCCCTTGGGGAGTTCCATCCGGATCGTCGCCTTGATCGTCCGCGGTCCAGCGAACCCGATCAGGGCCCGCGGCTCGGCGAAGCAGAGGTCGCCCAGCGAGGCAAAACTCGCCGCCACGCCCCCCATCGTGGGATTCGTGAGCACCGAGATGAACAGGCCGCCCGCCGCCGAGTAGCGGGCCAGGGCGGCCGACACCTTCGCCATCTGCATGAGCGACAGGATGCCTTCGTGCATTCGGGCTCCGCCGCCGGAGGCGCTGATGATGATCAGGGGCAGCCTGCCGACCGTGGCTTTTTCCACGAGCCGCGCCAGCCGCTCCCCCACCACGCTGCCCATGCTGCCCATGATGAAGGCCGAGTCGGTCACGCCGATGGCGACCCGCCGGGCGCGGATCATGCCCGTGCCCGTGATCACCGCGTCGGACAGGCCCGTCCGCTTCTGCTCGAGCACGATCCGGTCGGCGTAGGGCTTCTTGTCCTTGAAGCCGAGCGGGTCGGTCGGGCGGAGGTTGGAATCCCACTCCTCAAAGGTGCCCGTGTCGAGCAATTGCCCGATCCGGCCGACCGCCGAGACGTACCAGTGGAAACCGCATTGCGGGCAGACGTTCTGGAGATCCTCGGCGTCTTTCCGGTAGATCGTGGCGCCGCAGCCGTCGCACTTGAGCCACAGCCCCTCGGGCACGCCCCGCTTGGCCCGCGGCGGCTTGGACTCCGCGGGCTTGGCCGGATCGGCCCGGGACGGCACCTGGTCGGCCCGCTGGGCCGGTTCGACGGCCGGGGCCTCGGGGGTGCGGCGGGCGGTCGCGGTGCGTCGGCGTTCCATAGGGTGGGGAGCGGGCGCCAGGGGTGGCCGGGCGGGCCGGATCGGCGGCCAACGCCATCAGCTCACAGTGTACCGGCCCGGCGGGCCGTGATGCTGCGCCGGAATCCCGCCCCCCGATCGCTCAGCGGGCCGCGAGTCCGGCCGGCGGAGCCGTCGGAGCGTCGGTCAGCGGAGGGGGCGGCATGACGCCGCCGGCTTGCCACTGGGCCGCCACCGGCAGTTCGACGGCCGACTCCCGGCGCGGATCCCAGAGCCAGAGGTCGCCGAGGGGCTCACCGGAAACGAGCCAGCGAACCAGCGCGTCGAGCGGAGCCGGAACCACGACCGCCACGCGGCCCTCGCGGTGCCGCTTGAAGATCCGCTCGAGCGCCTTCTCAACGCGGCCCCGCGCCTCCTCGAGCGTCTCACCCTCGGGCGCCACGATGCTCCAGGGGTCGTCCTGCCATTGCCGGTAGACGCGGGGCTGCTGCCGCCGCAGCTCCGTCAGCAGCTTGCCCTGCCAGAGACCGAGGTCGAGGTTGGCCAGCAGGTCGATCTTCCGGGGCTGCAGGCCGTGCGGGGCGGCGATGATCCGGGCCGTTTCGGACGCGCAGGTCGACGGAGACGCGTAGATGCCCGTGAGCGGCGCGGCGGCGAGCCGCGTGGCGAGCATCCTGGCCTCGGACAGGCCTTCGGGGCAGGAGGGTACGTCGAGCGATCCGCGCACCCTTCCCTGCACCTCGTAGTCGGTGGCGGCGGAACGGATGACGATCAGGTGGTCGGGCACGGTGGCGGGGAATCTCCGGGGGAAACGGCCGCGGGCGTCAGGTCGCCGCGCGGGCCAACGCCTCGAGTTCGGTGATGGCGCGGGCATAGTCGGGGGAACGGATCACGGCGCTGCCGGCCACGATCAGCTCGGCGCCGGCGGCGGCGGCGGCGGCGATCGTCTCCGTGGAGATGCCGCCGTCGACACCGAGGCGAAAGCCGGCCCCGGCCTCGCGGCGGATCGCGGCGAGCCGCGCGAGCTTGTCGAGGGCCTGCGGCTCGAAGGTCTGACCTCCGTAGCCGGGCTCCACGCTCATGACCAGGACGCCGTCGCAGGCGTCGAGGAAGGGCTCGGCCCGAGCCACGGGCGTGCGGGGGCTGATGGCCAGATGGGCGCGGGCCCCATGGTCGCGGATCGCGGCGAGCACCCGGCGGGGCTCGGGAAGGGCTTCGAGGTGCACCGTGAGGATGTCGGCGCCCAGCCGGCAGTATTCCTCGAGCGACCGCTCGGGGTCCTCGATCATGAGGTGCACCTCGAGCGGCACTCTGGCCGCCTCCCGGACCGCCTTGACCACCACGGGGCCGTAGGTGAGCTGGGGCACGAACCGGCCGTCCATCACGTCGAGATGGAGGGCCTCCGCGCCGGCGGCCTCGAGCCGCTCGACTTCGTGGGCCAGATGGCCGAAGTCGCAGAGCAGCAACGCCGGCAGCACGACCGGCCCGGTCGACTCGAGGATGGAGGCCATCCGAGCGAGGGCGGAGGGAGCGTGACGAGTCGCGGGGGGTTGGTGGGTCATAGGCCGCCGGACGATGTCGCCCGCCGGTGTGCGGATTCTAGCACAGGCCCCGGCGGCATCACGAGGGGCCGAAAAAGGGCGGCCCAGGCCGCGATTTTCGGGGCGACGAGGCCCCGGGATAGGATTCCCGGCCGGCATCCGTGACCGCACCGCCCCATCCCCTCGCGAGCGCACGCACCCGTGGCCTTCTCGACCCCTGCACCGCGAGCCGGCGAGTGGTCCGCGCTGCTGCCGACCCGCTTCGACGCGGCGGCCCGCGACCGGATCGAGGGCCGCGTGCAGGCGATCGGCCGCGACCTCCTGGAGAAGTCGCTCGCCGCCCAGCCGACGGTGCTTTCGCCCGACTACTGGGCCGAGCAGGCGGGGGAATGGGTGCTGGCCGACGACGACCTGAAAGTCCGCCTGTTCCGGCTCGTCGACTGCATGCCGATGCTCGACGACCCTGCGGCCGTCGACCGCCACCTCCGCGAATACCTCGACGACGAGTCACTGGAGAAGCTGCCCGCGATGCTGCGGACGGCGCTCAAGGCGGCCCGCAGCGGGATCCTCGCCCCGTTCGCGGCCCGGGCCGTGCGGGCGGCGATGCTCGCCCAGGCGAAGCGGTTCATCGCGGGCACGACTCCGGCCGAGGCGGCGAAGGCGGCGCTCCGCGAACGCCGGCGGCACCGCGGCTTCACGCTCGACCTGCTCGGCGAGGCGGTCACGAGCGACGCCGAGGCCGACGCCTACGCCGCGGCCTACACGCGACTGCTCGCGGAGCTTCCCCCCGAGGCGGCCCGCTGGCCGGCCGACCCGCTCGTGGACGACGGCCCCGCCGGCCCGCTCCCGCGGGTGAACGTCTCGCTCAAGCTTTCGGCGCTCGATCCCCGCTTCGACTGCATCGACCCGGCCGGCACCACCGCCCGGGTGCTCGCCCGGCTGCGGCCGCTGTGGCGGCTCGCCCGCGACCGCGGGGCGCAGGTGCACGTCGACATGGAGAGCCACGCCACCAAAGACCTGACGCTCGCGATCTTCAAGACGATCGCGATGGAGGAGGAGTTTCGTGACTGGCCGCACTGCGGGATCGTGGTGCAGTGCTACCTGCGGGAGGCGCCGCACGACCTCGGGCACCTGGCGGCGTGGGCGCAGCAGCGAGGCACGCCGATCTGGGTCCGGCTGGTGAAGGGCGCCTACTGGGACTACGAGACGATCCACGCCCGGGCGGCGGGCTGGCCGGTGCCCGTGTGGCAGGAGAAGTGGCAGACCGACGCCTGCTACGAGGCGGCCACGACCTTCGTGATGGAACACGCCGCCGTGCTCCGGCCCGCGCTGGGCAGCCACAACCTCCGCTCGCTCGCCCATGGGATGGCCGTGGCCGAGGCGCTCGGGCTCGACCGCCGCGCGGTCGAGATGCAGATGCTCTACGGGATGGGCGACGCGGAGAAGGAGGCCGTGACCGCAGCCGGCTGGCGGATGCGGGTCTACATGCCCTACGGCGAGCTCGTGCCGGGGATGGCCTACCTCGTGCGCCGGCTGCTCGAAAACTCTTCGAACGACTCGTTTCTGCGGGCCGGCTTCGTGAAGCACGTCGCGGCCGAGCAGCTGCTCGCGGCCCCCGCGCGGCCCGCTGTGCCGGCGGACCCTGCGGCCGAGAGCGGACCCGCGGGCGGTGGATTCACGAACGAGCCGCTGGCCGACTTCGCCGTGGCCGCCAACCGCGAGGCGTTCGCCGCCGCCGTCTCCCGGGCGGGTGCGCCGGGTAAATCGCCGCCGCTGGTGCCGGTGGTGATCGGGGGCGAGCGGCTGGAATCGGCCGCTCGGTTCGATCGCCGCGATCCCTCCGACCACACGCGGGTGGTCGCCCGCGTGGGGGCCGCGACCGCGGCCGACGCGCGGCGGGCGGTCGAGACGGCCCGGGCGGCGCTGCCGGCCTGGCAGACCGCGGGCGTCGCGCGGCGAGCAGACGTGCTCCGGGCCGCGGCGGCGATCATGCGGACGCGGCGGTTCGACCTGGCGGCGCTGCAGGTCTTCGAGGTCGGAAAACCCTGGCGGGAGGCCGATGCCGACGTGGCCGAGGCGATCGACTTCTGCGCGTACTACGCCCGCGAGGCCGAGCGGCTGTTCGCCCCGCAGCGGGTCGACGTGCCGGGCGAGGAGAATGCCACGACGCACCTTCCGCGTGGCGTGGCCGTCGTGATCGCCCCCTGGAACTTTCCGCTCGCGATCCTCTGCGGGATGACCGCGGCCGCCCTCGTGACGGGCAACCCGGTCGTGATGAAGCCGGCGGAGCAGTCGTCGCTCACGGGGTTGCGGCTGTTCGAGATCCTCCGCGAGGCGGGCGTGCCGCCCGGGGCTCTCGCCCTGCTCCCGGGCCGCGGCGAGGAAGTGGGGCCGGCGCTCGTGTCGCATCCCGACACGGCGCTCGTGGCCTTCACCGGCTCGCGGGCCGTGGGCCTGGCGATCAATCGGCTCGCCGCCGAGGCCTCGGCCGGTCCCGACAGCCGGGTGATCAAGAGGGTGATCGCCGAACTCGGGGGCAAGAATGCGATCGTGGTCGACGACGATGCCGACCTCGACGAGGCGGTCGTCGGCGTGGTGGGCGGCGCCTTCGGCTTCCAGGGGCAGAAGTGCTCCGCCTGCTCGCGGGTGATCGTGCTCGACCACGTGCACGACGCCTTCGTCGCCCGGCTGGCCGAGGCGGTGAAGAGCCTCGGGGTCGGGCCGGCGGACGATCCGGGCACGCGGGTCGGCCCGCTCGTGGACGAAGAGGCCCGCGACCGGGTGCGGTCGTTCCTGGAGGTCGGGCAACGCACCGGCCGCGTCGTGGCGGCCGTCGACGTGGGGCCGCTCGCCGAGCGCGGCTGGTTCGTGGGCCCGCACGTGTTCGCCGACGTCGATCCCGCCGGACCTCTGGGCCAGGAGGAGATCTTCGGGCCGGTGCTCGCCGTCTTCCGGGCCCGCGACTTCGAGCACGCGCTCGAACTCGCCAACGGCACGGCCTCCGCGCTCACCGCCGGCGTCTACTCCCGCAGTCCGGCCCGGCTCCGGCTGGCGACGGAGCGGCTGGCGGCCGGCAACATCTATCTCAATCGCGGGATCACCGGGGCGCTCGTCAACCGTCAGCCGTTCGGCGGCTATCGGATGAGCGGCATCGGCAGCAAGGCGGGCGGGCCGGAGTATCTCCTGCAGTTCACGGTGCCGCGGACCGTGACCGAGAACACGATGCGCCGCGGCTTCGCCCCGCCGGCCACGGACGAACCTTGAGCCATGACAGCCAGTTTTCCCACGGCCCGACCGAGCCCTCATAAAATGCTCACAGTGCTGGACTAGGCTCCCGCGGCGTCGGGAAAGGGCGGTGTCGGCCCGGGAAGCCGGCCTGCGGCATACTCACCGCGGCCCTCACGACCTCCGCCCCCACGCCAGGAGAATCCCCAATGGTGCTCGCCCGATTCCAGCGGCTTGTTTGTCGCCACGCGGCCGTGCTGGCCCTGGCCTGTCTCCCTCTCGTCGCCGGCTCCAACGCCCGCTCGGCCGAACCGGCCGTCGCCGATCTGCCCGCCTACTCGAAGGCGTCTGGCGAGGTGGCCGGCTCGCTCAAGTGCGTCGGCTCCGACACGATGAACAACCTCGTCGCCCTCTGGGCGGAGGGCTTCAAAAAGTATTACCCGAGCGTGCGCGAGGGAATCGAGGGCAAGGGGTCGGCCTCGGCGCCGCCAGCCCTGACCGAGGGCACTTGCTCGTTCGGGCCGATGAGCCGCGACTGGAAGCCGTCGGAGATCGACGCCTTCAAGGCGAAGCACGGTTACGCGCCCACGGCCGTGCCGGTGGCGCTCGACATGCTGGTGGTGTTCGTTCACAAGGACAACCCGCTGGCCTCGCTGTCCCTCCAGCAAGTCGATGCGATTTTCTCCAAGAACCGCACGGGCGGGGCTCGGGCCGACATCCGCACCTGGGGCGACCTGGGCCTCGAAGGGGAATGGAAGGATCGGCCGATCAGCCTCTATGGCCGCAACGCCACCAGCGGCACCTACGGCTACTTCAAGGAGTTCGCCCTGTTCAAGGGCGACTTCAAGCCCACCGTCAAGGAACAGCCCGGCAGCTCGGCGGTGGTCCAGGCGGTGGCCAGCGACCGTTTTGGGATCGGCTACAGCGGCATCGGTTACATGACGGCCAACGTGCGGGCGGTGCCGCTGGCCGCGGAGCCCGCAGCCCCGCCGGTGGCCCCGACCGCGGACGCGGCCTACTCGGGCGACTATCCGCTGGCCCGGTTCCTGTATCTGAGCGTGAACCATCGGCCCGGCAGCCAGCTCGACCCCCTGCGGCGGGAGTTTCTGCGCTATGTGCTCAGCCGCGACGGGCAGGCCGACGTGAAGAAGGACGGCTACCTGCCGGTGACGGCGGCCGTGGCCGCCGAGGCCCTGACCAGCGTCGGCATCGCGGCGCCGTAGGGAACTCCACCGCGGCATGCACGCCACCGGCACTTTCACCGGCCGCCGCCGTCGCCGCACGAGTCATCCGTGGGTGCGGTTCGGTGACGCACTGGCCCGCAACCTGATCACGTTCGGTGGCATCGGCACGATCCTTGCGGTGCTCGGCGTGGGGGTGTTTCTGCTGGCGGTGGCGGCGCCGCTCTTCCGGCCGGCGCGGGTCGCGGCGCTGGGCGGCGTGGTGGAGGCCGCCGGTGAGCCGCGTGCGGTCGGCACCGACGAGTCGGGTGCGGTGGCCTGGCTGCTGGGAGGAGATGGCCTGAGGGGCTTCAGCGCGGTCGATGGCCGAGCTTTGTTCGAGCGGCCGGCTGCCGACATCGGGCTCGCCGACTGCACGGCGGTGCGGGTGCTGCCCAACGGCCTGCTCGCCGCCGCTGGGTTCGCCGACGGTTCGTTCCGCACCGGCCGGCTGGGGTTGGAATCATCCTTCTTCGAAGCCGCCGACCTGCCGGCAGGCGGCTCCGAGCCGCGCGAGGGGGCGGCCTTGCCTCTGCCTGACGGCGGCGCCCTGGTTCGGGGGGCCGGCGGGCAACTGGCCAGGGTCACCGTCGTCGCCGATGTTTCCACGGCCGGGGAAGCTCCGTTGCCGGCGCGGATCATCGACATCGATGTCACGCCGCTGGCGGGCGGTCCGCTCGTGGCGGCGCTCGACGAAGAAGGCCGCGTGCGCGTCGAGGCATCCACCTCGAAGCGCAACATCCTCACCGGGAAGCGGACGACCGTCGCGGCCGGGGCCACGATCCCGGCGACGGACGGTTTTCGGCCGCGGTTCATCCGCGTCTCGGAACTGGGCGACCAGTTGTTCCTGATCGCCGCCGACGGCGCGGGCAAACGCTACCTGATCCGCGACGTCACCGCGCCCGAGTTGATGGAGGCCTTCGCGACCGGTGGCCCCGTGACGGCGGTCGAGCGGCTGTTCGGCGGCACGGCGCTGGCCGTGGGAGCGGGGGACGGCACGGTGCGGATCCTGTTCACGGCCCGCGCGCCGGCCGCCGCAGGCACGCCGGCCACCGAGGACGGCCTCGCCACCGTGCCCGTCCGCGAGTTTGCGGCGGTGCCGGGGGCCGGGCCGGTCACGGTCCTGGCGGCGTCGCCGCGTTCCCGGCTGTTCGCCGCCGCCCAGGGAACGGGCCCGATCCGGCTGCTCCAGTCGACGGCCGGTCGTGAGGTCGCGAAGGCCGTGCTCCCGCGTGGCCTGGAGCAGGCTGTGGTCGCCCTCGCCATCCCGCCGCGGGAGAACCGGCTGCTGGCGGCCGGCAGAGGAGGATTCGCATCCTGGTCCCTCGACGCCGGCTATCCGGAGATCTCCCTCCAGACGCTCCTGCGGCCGGTGTGGTACGAGCGGTACGCCGCGCCCGTGCATGCCTGGGAGACGACCGGGCACGAGGCGTTCGAGTCGAAGTTCGGACTCGTGCCGCTCATCTTCGGGACGGTCAAGGCCACCACGTATTCGATGCTGTTCGCGACCCCGATCGCGCTGTTGGCCGCCATCTATGCCAGCCAGTTCATGCAGCCGAAGTGGAAGGCCCGGATCAAGCCCACGATTGAGATGATGGCGAGCCTGCCGAGCGTCGTGCTCGGCTTCATCGCGGGGCTGGTCTTCGCCCCGCTCATCGAGCAGGCGCTGATGCCGGTGCTGAGCGGATTCGTCACGGTGCCGCTGGCGATCCTGGTGGGGGCCCACCTCTGGCTGCTGCTCCCCTCGGGGATCCGCACCAGCCTCGCCGCCTGGCGGTTTCCAGCCGTCGCCTTCGCGGCGATCCCGGCCGGACTGCTCGCCGCTGGCGGCGTGGCGCCCGTGGCCGAGCGGCTGCTCTTCCAAGGGGATGTCCGCGGCTGGCTCGACGGCCGCGACGGCAGCGGGTTCGGGGGCTGGGTGGTGGCGATGCTGCCGCCGGCGGCGGTGGCGGTGACGTGGTTCGTGGGCCGCGTCGTGAATCCCTGGCTGCGGCAGGTCGGTGCGGTCTGGAGCCCGCAGCGGGCGGGGCTCGTCTCGCTCCTGGTGTTCGCCGCCGGCGTCGCGGGCGTGCTGCTGCTGGCGGTCGGCGCGGCGGCCTTCTTCGACGCGATCCGGCTCGACACCCGGGGCGGCCTGTTCGGCACCTACGTGCAGCGCAACGCCATGGTCGTGGCGGTGGGGATGAGCTTCGCGATCATTCCGCTCGTGTTCACGATCGCCGACGACGCCCTCACGAGCGTGCCCGAGCACCTGCGCTCGGCGTCGCTCGGCGCCGGCGCCACCCCCTGGCAGACCGCCATCCGCGTGATCGTTCCGGCCGCGGCCAGCGGGCTCTTCTCGGCGGTGATGATCGGCCTCGGGCGGGCCGTCGGCGAGACGATGATCGTGCTCATGGCCGCGGGCAACACGCCCTTGATGAGCTGGAACCTGTTCAACGGATTCCAGACGCTCTCCGCCGCGATCGCCACGGAGTTGCCCGAGGCGGCCCGGAACAGCACGCACTACCGGGTCTTGTTCCTGGCGGCGCTGGCCCTGTTCGCGATCACGTTCGTGGTCAATACCGCCGCCGAGATCGTGCGGCAGCGGTTCCGGAGGCGGGCGCATGAGCTTTGACCGGCCGAGACGGCTGCGGAGCGCCCACGCCGGGCTCGCCGCCCACGGCGAGCCGTGGGTCTGGCTGACCGCCGGATCGCTCGCCACGGCGATCGCGATGATCGTGGGGCTGCTGGCCCTGATCGCGGCCCGCGGGGCGGCCACGTTCTGGCCCGTGCCGCTCGAGCGCGTCGAGCTGGCCGACGGCCGCCGCCTGCTGGGCGAGATCACGGCCCGCGAGGCCGCGGTGGCCGCTGCCGAGGGAGCCGCCGCCCGGCCCGCCCGGACCCTGATCCGCACCGCCGCGTTCGCCGAGAGCGGCAGCAACTTCGAGTGGATCGACGAGTCGGCCGTCACCGGCAGGAGCCGTCCGGAGTGGGCCACGGTCGTCGAGCGGCTCGAGGGCGGACGGCTGCACGGGACGCCGCGGCGGATCGTGCACGGCGATGAAACCGTCGCCCAAGGTGCGGCCGCCGTCTGGGCGGCGTATGAACGGGATCATCCAGCCGCCCGCCGGCGCTGGCGGCAGGCGATGCGGATCGACCGCGTGGAGCGGGGCGAGCTGCAGCGGCGGCTGCGGGCCGCGCGGCTGGCCGTCGTGCAGGCGCGGCTCGATGGTGGGCCCGGCAGCGACGCCGAGCGGCGGGCCGCCGCGGCCGAGACCCGGGTGCAGGAGGCGGTGGCCGAGGAGACGCGTCGGCTCGACGAGCGGACCGCGTCCCTGCGGGAAGAGAACGCCGGCTGGGCGGTCGAGTTCGAGACCGGTTCGGGCGGAGTGGTGAGCGTGCCGCTCGACGGGATCGTGCGGGCCTGGCAGCCCAACCGGCTCGGGCTCGCGGGGCGGCTGGGGGTGTATGCCTCCCGCTGGGGCGAGTTCCTCGCCGACGACCCCCGTGAGGCCAACAGCGCGGGCGGCGTCTTTCCCGCGATCTGGGGCACCGTCACCATGACGCTGATCATGGCCCTTCTGGTGGCGCCCTTCGGGGTGCTCGCGGCGCTCTACCTCCGCGAGTATGCCACCAGCGGGCCGATCGTCGCCGCCGTGCGGATCGCGATCAACAACCTCGCGGGCGTGCCGAGCATCGTGTACGGCGCGTTCGGGCTCGGATTCTTCTGCTACGGGCTCGGAGCCGGCATCGACGACCTGTTCTTCAAGGCCAGCCTGGTGGCCGACGGCCAGCCGGTGTTCGGGACGGGCGGCCTGCTCTGGGCCTCGCTCACGCTGGCGCTGCTCACGCTGCCGGTGGTGATCGTGGCCACGGAAGAGGCGCTCTCCGCGGTGCCCAACTCGATGCGGGAGGGCTCCTACGCCTGCGGCGCAGGCAAGTGGCAGACGATCCGTCGGATCGTGCTGCCCCGGGCGCTGCCCGGCATCATGACGGGCCTGATCCTGGCGATGGCCCGCGGGGCCGGCGAGGTGGCGCCGCTGATGCTCGTGGGCGTCAAGAAGCTCGCGCTCGAACTGCCGGTGGACGGGACGTTCCCGTTCGTCCACCCGGAGCGGGAGTTCATGCACCTCGCCTACCTGATCTACGACGTCGGCTTCCAGAGCGCCGACAGCCAGGCCGCCCAGCCGCTGGTGTTCACGATCACCTTCCTGCTGGTGGCGATCATCGCGCTGCTGAACCTGACGGCCATCTGGCTGCGGGCCCGGCTCCGGCGGCGGTATGCGGCCCAAACGTTCTGAAGCCACGGTGTACAATCGGGCCTTCCCGTCCGGAGACCCTTCCATGCAGGCCGCCACCAAGCCCGAACCCCCGCCGGCCGGCGAACCGCCCCCGGCCGACCGCCTGCTCGCGGTGGCCAGCGGCTTCGATGTGGAGTCGGAGGTGCACGAGGGCGTGCGGGCCGAGCGGCCGGTGCTCGAGATCGACCGCTTCAACCTCTGGTATGGTTCGAAGCAGGCCCTCCACCGGATCACGATGCCGATCCCGAACGCCAAGGTGACGGCCCTCGTCGGCCCGAGCGGCTGCGGCAAGTCGACGCTCCTGCGGAGCGTCAACCGGCTCAACGACCTGGTGCGGAACGTCCGGATCACCG
>Ga0214921_10004205_pt1 | contig 21380 bp, 21 predicted proteins | sample LL1505_MetaG_FD_177992 | JGI IMG/M metagenome (GOLD analysis project Ga0214921, IMG submission 177992) | Freshwater microbial communities from Lake Lanier, Atlanta, Georgia, United States - LL-1505 | ecosystem: Environmental > Aquatic > Freshwater > Lake | place: USA: Georgia | collected...
ATTAACCTATCATATTAACCTATCATATTAACCTATCATATTAACCTATCATATTAACCTATCATATTAACCTATCATATTAACCTATCATATTAACCTATCATATTAACCTATCATATTAACCTATAAATGGTATCATATATAAATAATTTGAAATATCTTGATAAGCAGGTTTTATTTGAATTCAAAGAAAAAACAATTATTACTGACCTATATCAATATTATTTCTATAATGGATTTCATAATATTCTAACTGAAAAAATAATTCGATTATTGATTAGCTATCTATTAATTTTCATTATTAACTTAGTAATAAATTGTATTGATTATAGTGCATTGTTATCATTATCTGATACATCGTCGTCTATACAAAGAGAACATCATTATATTTATGATTATATAGAATTAAGTAATTGGTTTCCTATAAATCCTTATTTAATCATCTGTTTTGTTCTGTATTGTATATATTTGTTTTCTATTACTGTAAATTGTATTGGAACAATTAGGAAATTCTGGAAGATAAGAAAAATTTACAATAAATATCTAAATATTAATGATTATCGACTAAAATTTATAACCTGGGATGATATTATTTCTGCAATTACTAAACGTTTGAAACCAAATGATATTCTAGACACTACTAATATTAACATTTATACAATTAATAATAAAATATGCCAACAAAGCAATATAATTATTGCCCTATTAAGAAGCAATTTAATTACATTACCAAAATTATCCAAATTTATAGAATGGAATTTCATTTTCTGTATTATCGATCCGATGACCAGCATTAAAAACAATACTCATTACAACCAAAATAATCAGAATTTATATCAAACTAATGAAGACATTATTCTAGAAGATATAAATAATTTAGATAATAAGAAAATTTATAAAAATTATATGCCAAATAACAATACCATTGGATATCAATATAATGAACCATTATTACCTACAGATAATATACATAATATACATAACATACATAACATACCGAACAACAGTTCAGATATAATAAATGACATAGAACACCCACATTTCGATTATAATATAGAAAATATTTCATTATCTAGCACTCCATCACAAGAAACATCATTACTCTCACCTAATCCTACATTAATAAATATACCCTTAACTAAACCATCTAGATATATAACAAATTCCATAATAAAGGAAAACAAATTTGACGATGCCTTATATAATACTTTTATAAATCAATCTGTTTGTAATACTGAAATAACTCAATATACTGACTATATTAGAAAAGTTCATTATCGTATTAATCTAGCATTAACAATAAATATAATTGCTATGCCATTCACAATATTAATACTTCTAGCTTATTTAATTATAAAATATGGTGAAAAAATGTATATTAATCCATCAATATTATTTCAACGACAATTGAATATTAAAACACGATGGCAATTGCGATATTATAATGAACTACCTAATTTATTTAAAGACCGCATATTTCGAATTGAACGTAATATGGATAAAATAATTAATTCTTATTACTCACCAATGGGACAAATTATTTATCGATTTCTAATATTTGCAATAGGGAGTATATTTATTATATTGCTTGTAATTAGTTTTATTGCAAATGAAGCATTTTCTGAATTGGAAATATTACGAGGACATAATATAATTTGGTTTTTTGGTGTTAGTGGAACATTACTTATCATATTAAATAAATGTATTTTGAATGATGATAAAAAACTGACAAAGACAGAGCAAATTACTGCATTTGAAGAATTACGTGAAGATTTAGTATCAATTAATCCACATATATTGAAAACTGAAGACCGCGAATACTTAGTTAATCTAATCCAGAATATATACCAATCTAGAATAAAACATATTTTTTATGAAATATGGTATTTATTTGCATCACCTTATTATCTATTGAAATGGAAACGTGATATAGGTTTACATTGTAATCAGATTCTAGAATTACTTGATAATCATTATATAATGGGTAATGTTTGCAAATATAGTATTTTTTCTAATCTAGAAGAAATGCAATCAAACCCTCATATGTTATTATCACTGAAAGAATTTCGTAATAATCATCAATGGAATTTACCCAATCTTATGCAATATGATTTTACTATGCAAAATTCCATTCTTCTACAATCAAAAATATTTAGTTAATTAATTTACTTAATTTACTTAATTTACTTAATTTACTTAATTTACTTATTTATTGTTGCGATTTTTTTAGTATTTATGACTTTTTTAAACAAAATTTGACTTTTAATTATATATTTAAATACAGTATTTTCCAACAAACCTCTTACAAGATGGCTTGCGATCTTTGCGGCGGCTTTGACTATGTGTGGAAGAACAAGGATGACAACATGATGTGTGGCTACTGCATGGAGTTCCTGGACTTGGAACACGTCAGTGCCTCGGTCTCCGTCATCGATGCTGAGTGGCGCGAGCTGATGCTCGAGTGCCAAGCTAGCCGCCTTTACATCACGGGCGCACCTGATTACAACCCGGCGTAGTACGACGATGTGTTTGTGTGAGGTATCACTACCTCCTCAACGCTTCCGCGACCACATTTGTATTTCGCGTGTGCCAGTGGTACTTTTTATTTTTGTTCCAATTTTATTTTTTTTTATCTAGCTAATAAATAAATCTCATATCAACCTAAGCTATATTTACAAAAATGCTCAGTCCAGAATTAGCCATTATTATTATGTTCGTTGTCAGTGTTATCATTGGATATTATACTATGCCGATTATCCTAGGATTTAATTCACCTAACATTCGCCATCATACTAATAAAGTGTTATCTTCACTATTGATGGGATTTTTAATGGCCATTGTAGAATTATTTATGCATAGTAATATGCTTTCACTACCTAGAATAATTACATACTTTTCAATATTATGGTTATGTACTGTTGTATTATATTATGCTATACAACGCCAATGGTTTGTTGATGAACGTGCGTTTTTACATGGCATGATAGAACATCACGCAATGGGTATTGCAATGGCTTATCCTTATGTACATTTACATCCTAAGGATATAGGTAATACAAATGCAGAAGAAATCAATCAACTTGCAGTTGGAATATATGATGTACAAACCAAAGAAATTAAGCAAATGGATACTATGCTGAGACAAATGCAAAACTAAATAAGATAAATAGTAAAAACGCTATAATTGCATAAAATTGATTATTTATTTAATAATAAATATAATTGTGTCTAGAATTTCTAGATTCGATATTCTCTAGATAGAGATACATAAATCCTACCAAATTATCTAGTTTATGCATTATGCTATTCTAGATGATGATACATTGGATTTTATGAGAAGAAACACTTAGTATTTTATATGCTGTGTTAATTAGGGCAGAAATCATTTGCAAAAGTAAACTGATCAGATTAAAATGATATTCTAGCAATCACCTAAGTACCTTCTTGATTTTTTAGTTTTTTTTGTCTAAAACTATAAAAAATTGAATTATCTTAATTACAATCACTATTATTAGGTATTATTTACCTATTGATTGGAAAATCTATTTTTGCCATGCCTAAATAGTATGGAACAATCAAACTAAAAATTAGTTCATTATAATTTCTTATAATGAAATAAAAATAACTTATGTGTTATTAAAAAATACTAAAGAGTACAGGAACAGTTGAGACTGATACTGGTATTTATAATAATATAAGAAAAAACCTAAAAAAAATAATAATTTTACAATCCTTAAAAAGGACCTTAATAATTTTCAAATTGATGGGGATTAATAGTTTGCACTATATACCATCAGCAACATTTATGTTGTATCAACTGATATAATACATTTACAAAAAACTATTAATCTATTGATAAATTATTAATAAAATAATTATAAATATTAGGACTATTTCTTATAAATCTGTATTACTAACAAATATATATATGTTATGTAATCTTGTTTATTATAAGTTATCGATTTTTTTCTATTTTTTATATTTTTTTTCTATTTTTTTCTATTTTTTTTCTATTTTTACACACATAATATGATTGTTGATATAACACATATTACAATTATACCTACAATAATCCAATCTATTACTTTTGGTTGCCTAATATAATTACGAACCGAATGCCAAAATCCATTATTAGTACTTGTCTCGCTATTTGTAAGTAATGGTCTATATTCTTCAAACATTTTCAGTTTTATTCTCTGTATTATTCTAGACAATAGTTATATATGGCTTTTATATCAATTTTTTATAATATTTTTTATAATATTTTTTATAATATTTTTATTACAATCCTAGAAAATTAATTACTTTTTGGAATGCTTTAGTTCTAGGATTAAATAGTTCTTTTTCATCCATAGACAGTTCAGCACAAGTATAATTTGTTCCTACTGGTCTAAATATCATATCATATCCGAAACCATTACTTCCTGTCGGCTTAACAATATGCCCTTCCGTATAATCTTCAAATACTCGCGCATTTAATTCTGTATCTGTATGTTCATCTAATTTACCAATCGCTAATGATACATATGATTGTGCTGAAGAACCCCAGTTTGCATCAGCAATTATATTTAATGGTAGACTTTGTACATAATACTTGATAAATGGTCCAGGAAAACCACCCATTTTTTCAATACATAAACTAGTATCTTCAACAATTATCCAATTTTCCCTTTCATTATATTGCATATCTTGCACATTAAATAATAGTTTGGACATAGCAATAGCATCGCGCAATTTCTTTAAAACAATTTCTTTCCGGTCTAAACTTTGAATTTCTTGTAGTTCATATTCCGGCTTAATCATCTGTATAGAGATACCATTTATACCATTTTTACTGATATAATTTTCGATTTCCTTAAACTTTGAAACATTCTCCGTAATAAAAATAATATGCTTTGACATTCTAGACGAAGAGTTTTTTAATAATTACACTATTGATTAGTAATTTATATTAAATATTTAATTGTTTAAATTCTTAAATTTTTATTTTGTATGTACTATTTTATGTGATATTCTAATTCTAGGAGAGTATGGAATAAATAATTATAATGAACGTGAATTGATTATGCATTTTACTAACAAATTTACTATTAATAGAAATTATTGAAAAGGAGTATTTTAGTGATATAAAAATTGATTTAAAAAATAATAATATATATATATAAAATGCCTAAAAAATGTATTGAACCTAATTGTACTAAAATACCTAATTTTAATAATCCAACTGAAACTAAAGCTATATATTGTTTTGAACATAAAAAGGAAAATATGATTAATGTCAAAAATAAACGATGTATTGAACCTAATTGTAATAAACAACCTACATTTAATAAACCTACAGAAACAAAAGCCATTTATTGTTCTGAACATAAAAAGGAAAATATGATTAATGTTATATCTAAACGATGTATTGAACTTAATTGTATTAAACAGCCTACTTATAATAAACCTACTGAAACTAAAGCTATATATTGTTTCGAACATAAAAAGGAAAATATGATTGATGTTATATCTAAACGATGTATTGAACCTAATTGTATTAAACAGCCAACTTTTAATAAACCTACTGAAACAAAAGCTATTTATTGCTCTGAACATAAAAAGGAAAATATGATAGATGTAAAAAGTAAACGATGTATTGAACCTAATTGTATTAAACAGCCAACTTTTAATAAACCTACTGAAACAAAAGCTATTTATTGCTCTGAACATAAAAAGGAAAATATGATAGATGTTAAAAATATAAGATGTATTGAACCTAATTGTACTAAGCATTCTGTATTTAACCTACCAACTGAAACAAAAGCTATATATTGCTCTGAACATAAAAAGGAAAATATGATAGATGTTAAACATATAAGATGTATTGAACCTAATTGTACTACAAGACCTACATTTAATAAACCTACAGAAACTAAAGCCATATATTGCTTTGACCATAAAAAGGAAAATATGATAGATGTTAAACATATAAGATGTATTGAACCTAATTGTATTAAACAGCCTACTTATAATAAACCTACTGAAACAAAAGCTATTTATTGTTCTGACCATAAAAAAGAAAATATGATTAATGTTATATCTAAATTATGCATTGAACCTAATTGTAATAAACAACCAACTTTTAATAAACCAAATGAAACTAAAGGTATCTATTGCTCTGAACATAAAAAGGAAAATATGATTGACGTCAAACACTCTAGATGTATTGAACCTAATTGTATAAAAAGACCTAATTTTAACATACCTACTGAAACTAAAGCTATTTATTGTTCTGAACATAAAAAGGAAAATATGATTAATATTCGCAATAAAAACTGCCAACATAAAAAATGTAAGGAATTAGCTATTTTTGGATTAGCTAACAAAAGACCACAATATTGTAATACACATAAACAACCAAATATGATTAACTTAGTATTGGAAAATAAATGTTCAGTATTAGATTGTAATGATGAATATATAAATATTCTAGATAACACTAAGTACTGTAATAAACATATACCAGAAAATAGCTTAACTAAAGTAAAACGACTTTGTAAATATTGTGATATTAAGGAAAATACAGATTATGTATGTAAGGATTGTAAGAAGATACAAAATAAGAAAGAATGGGCTATTGTCCGTTATCTTAGAAAAGTTATAGACACTAAGTTTGAATATAACTCTAGTAAAATGCTTCAAGGATGTAGTAAGAAAAGACCTGATATATATTTTGATTTAAATAAGCATTGTATAATAGTAGAAATAGATGAAAACCAACACAATAGCTATGAAGATAGTTGCGAATGTGCTAGAATAAATGAGATTGTAAATGGTATTTGTGGTCGTAGTGTTATCATAATTCGTTATAATCCTGATGTAGTAAAAAATAAAAATAAAACTTTGAAAATAAGTAATAGTGATAAAATAGATTTATTAGTAAAAACTATAAAAGATGAATTAGTTAAAGAATATGATACTTTTGTAGTAAAAAATATTCAATTGTATTATAATGATGATTATGAAACATATCAACCTATTAAGGAAGAAAATATAACAGATATAGTTGCTTTGTAATTTTCTAGATTACTTATTACCTATGTTCGTAGTTGATTTGTTTTTAGTTTTCTTAGTTTTAGATATTTTAATCTGATGTTGGTTCATCCAATTACTATAAACTTTCATAGCATCTGACATCTTTTTAGTTTTGTTAGGATGATATTTTGCACGATTATACATCGTGATCACTACTTGCTTTTGATATGTTAATGGCATCTGTTTTATATTCCGTAATGTTAGTAATGCTTTTTCTCGAGTAGCAAAACCAGTAGCAACTTTTGGTTTTTTTTTACCTGCAGAATATAAATTCATATCACCACCGCGCATTTTTAAGACTACCATTCTAGATAATCATTCTAGATAACCATTAGAAAATTATTTATTAATTATTTATTATATAAAAAATTAGAAAAAAATAGAAAAAATTTAAAAACTATAAAAAATTGAAAGGTAAAATAATAAATACTAACATCATATACAACATCTTCCAGAATAGAATGTCCCCGCCTCCAACATTCGGACACATCTATTTCGATGACTGGAACGTCGGTTCCAAATGCCAGCGCAAGGTCGATGGCGATGTGATCGAGATGGGTACTCTTGTTGCCAAGAAGCTGATTGGCAATCCCAACGACCCGGACATCGAACTCACTTTCGAGAAGGACGGCGAGCAGTACAAACGCACGATGATGTTTGACAACAGCTACCGGCAATATTAGATTGCCGCACTTTTATTTTTTACTTTTTTAGGTTTTTAGGTTTAATCTCTAAACGATTTTGTTGTCCTACCGGTAGGACGGGTATATATACTTTTAACTGTGATTCACCTATATTCTAAATTTACAAATATTAGAATTTTTTATATTTTTTATTCTATAATCCCGGGTTTTTGTCTCCCCCCTCCCAAATCTACATTTTGCAAAATTATTTTACTACTATGATTGATTAGACGTTATTTTAACCCAATCGACAACAGATTTTGCAAACATAGATTGTCGATTTTGCAAACTTGTTGTCGACCACATACAGTATTAATAATACTACGTAGTTTTATTTGCAAAAGCAAAATATAAAAATTAAATTATAATAATTAATAACTTAAAGTTATTAATCTTATTAAATAATAATTGTTTATATTAATATAATATTTTAATTTACTAGAATGTCTTATAAATGTCCTTGTGGAAAAGAATTTCCACATCATTATTTATTACTAAGACATCAATCTAGTATTCGCGGGTGTAGTTATACAAAATCCTTAACAAATCAAATAGAGGAAAATGATGATAATACTACTTGTGATATTTGTAATAAAACTTTATCTGATAAATATACATTAAAACGACATAAGGATACTTGTAGTAAAAAACAGGAACAACATACGCAGTCTCAAGTCTCGAAAGATGCTCGCAAAGCAATTCTTATGTCATCATTTAATAACATATTTAATAATTTACCTCAAACGCAGAAAGAAGAATTATTAAATTTCTTAGATTTTTTCTATAACAATGAAACAAAAGAAATATTAAAGGAGTTTATACTTAATATAAAAAATAAAATCAATACTTATAATTCAAGCATACATACCATAATATCTAATACTAATGTTAATGTTGACACCACACCAATAATTACAATGCCAACATCTAATGTTGATATTGAACAACTAGTTAGTATTAATGAGCTTGATACCATCAATGATAATTCAAATTCACATAATACAGAACATTCCAATAATACCGATAACTCTAATTCTTATAATACAACAAATAATACTAATTGCCATAATACTAACATAACTAATAATAATGCTCCAAATATATATCCAATTATTTATCCTTTTGGTTATGAAAATCTTAGTTTCTTATCACATAAGGATATGTTGAAAATATTGACTAGTCCTACCTGCCTAAATGATGCATTAGAAAAGATATTTACTAGAAAAGAACATAAATCTTATAATAAAAAAAATGCAAATCGGCAACAAATAGAAGTTATAAATAATCAATTTAATACAAAAGTATTTACTGATAGACAATTTAAGGATGAAATGATTAAAAATTTAATTATTGCAATTCAACGTATGTTTTATATATGTAAGAATAATTTGGAATTTTCAGAGCAACTAATATTATGGCAAAACATTAAATTACTAAAAACTAATTATACTAACTGTTTGAAAATTAAAAATGAAAAAGATTTACCATCCAATGTTAAAACTATAATGGACAATATATATAATTTAGTATTTGAAAATAAAGCCAATGAACAAATATGTGATGATTTTATATTATTTAAGAATAAAATTACAAAAGATTCTAAATACAAAGATTCATTACTAAATCTATTACAATCAATACTTAAGGAATTAGAAGATTATAAACAAGATTTAGAAAATATTACTATTGATGAAGAAATATTGAAAAGCTATTGGGAATCACCAGACGTAAGTATTGATTTGAATCATAAAGATAATAATGTTTTACAAAATGATTATATAGAATCACCACGTTATAAATATTTCGAAGATATGATAGAAGTTGAAAATAATAAATTAAACGAAAACATACAAACTGTTGGAAATATAAATGAAATTAATAAAATTAGAGATGATCGAAAAGAAAAAGAAATAAAAAATATTGTTGACTATTTTAATTTATCCAAAATTAGAAGTATCAGAATGAGAACTGATTTTATTATTCAACCTAAAAATGAAATATTCAATGCTTTACAAATTATTAGGAAAAAATATAAATTATAAACAACCAATCAATAAAATATTCACCTAAACAAACTCATATAACTTAATCCATTTATTATATCGTGGTACTAGAATTTCTTCTATTTTATCTTCATCCAAAAAGTTATTAAAATGCAATAATTTTTCCAATTTTGCTTTATCAACATTAATCTTATCACTTTTTGTCTTATCTTGCATTTCCTTATAACAAGTTAATAGAAAATTGCTTTTTTCTATACCCTGAATATTATAATCCGCCATCTTTTCAATAAACCCATTTATTTGCATTATAAATGTTTCAGGTATCATATCTTTAGCAACCATCGCATTATTAACCTCAAATCCAGACAACGCTTTATATAATCTTTCTAATTGTTCTTCACTAATACCTTTAAATCCTTTACCAACAACATAAAATTCCCCACTAGTTATATCACTAGAATAAGGTTTGAATAACGATATCTCTTCAAAAGTCAAATAATATAGATATAGGAAACTTACAAAGAAACTGCAAGCATCTAGCGTCTCTGGATGATTAGTCATATATGGTGTAAAATGTTTTATAATACATGCACCACCTTTTACACTACACGCTAGAACCATTACCACTTGTGCTAAATCGAGTTTCTGTAATACTAATGAATCACTACCTGAACCAAGACCACCATCACCTACTATCATATCTAATTCTGGCATATGCTCTCGAATATATTTACGAAACCATTTAATATTTTTAACTGCCGTTATATCACCAGTATTATCAGCACCCCATAACCATTGTTTAGGATATTTTTTCATTAAACCATATTTATCATTAAATACATTACCATATTGTGCTTTTACTTCCGCACTGAATGGGTTTAATGAATTTGCTAACCAATTATATTCAGTAATCTTTTTGCGTTTTTGTTCAGTAAAATATTTACATGCTAGAATCATTTGTCCTGGTGCCTCACAAATATGAAAGACATTAAAGCGTTTTGTATTTGCAGTATGAGGTATTAAATCAAAGCTACTGAGACATTCCCATATTTTTATAAATGCGTTGGTGATTTCGTGAGTGGGTAGTTTGTCTTGATAACGACGGGAAATAAATTTAGATAGGTTTCTTGAAAAATCTTCTGTTGCCTGGCGTACTTTGGCAGGGGTATCTTTTAATTTCATATCTGCTAGAATACGTTGATTTTCGCTATATACAGTATTTAGTTTAGTAAAAAATGTTTGTATTGCTGGTAAATTATATGATGATTCTAGATGAATATTATCTAATGCGTGCATCTCAATACGTTTTGATTGAGTATCACTATAATGAATTAAATAAGTACATATGGGATTTGACATTGAATAGAATGCTGGTAATATTGCGTGAAATTCAGGTAATTTGTTGATGTATGTCCTATGTTTATTGATAGTATTTTTGTTTGTCTTAGATTTTTCTGTATTATGTTTTAGGAAATCACTAATTCTAAGAGTATTTTTTTGTATTTGTTTTTTGATTTTCATATTGTATTTGATATAGATTATTTATATATCTATTAGAAATAAATACTACTCTAGAATAGCACAACTCCCAAATTTTAATAAGATTATAACACATACAATTTACCATAATGAATTAGGCATTGATGCGATAAGATAATGACATATAAAATAATATATTATTATTAATTTATTTTTTTCAATTTATCAATATAAAATAATCTATTAAATATATCTTATTAATAATTAAAATGCCATCAAAATGTATTGAACCTAATTGTACTAAAATACCTAATTTTAATATATCAACTGAAACTAAAGGTATCTATTGTGCCGACCATAAAAAAGAAAATATGATTGATGTAAAACATTCAAAATGTATTGAACCTAATTGTACTAAAAGACCTAATTTTAATATACCTACTGAAATTAAAGGTATCTATTGTGCAAAACATAAAAAGGAAAATATGATTGATATTAAACACTCAAGATGTATTGAACCTAATTGTACTAAGCAACCCATACTATTTGCCATTATTACTTACAATATTACTTACAATATTTTTAGATATTAATAATATAAAAACACTTCACAATATAATACATACTATTAATTATTAAACATATCATTAAACATATAATGACATCATCGATTGAATATATCCCCTTCACTAATCGCTACATTATGTATAAAATACTTAATTATGGAAAACCATATAAAAATTATACAATATATAAACCAATTGAAAATCCAGAAAATATTGAAACCATATACGTAGATAATAAATGTTGTACCGATGAAACTAAATTAGAAATATCAAAAGAAAATTTACATTATTATGTTGAAATACATTACACTAAGGACTCTGGTAAAAAAAAGTTTGAAACAATTCTTAAACATTGCGATATTGATTCATTAATCGCAAAATATGGTTCTAAAGTCTAATTACTTTGGTTTGCTAGAATAGTATCTGTATTTAAATTCTTTATTTCACTAGTACATTTATTAATATTGTCAATCAATGTTTTAAAATCAATATCATCTTGTTCAATTTCTGCAAACAAATTAAGAAGTTTTGATTCAAATGCCACAAAACCTTTATCTAGAATTAAATTAACATCATTTTGTAATTCATCAATAAGACCATCAAAATCATCTTCTGGAATATTTTTTTTCAACATTATTGTGAATGCAGTAAATTCTGGAAGCAATGTTAGAATATCCTTCAATACACACGGCAAATTCTTTGATTGTGAAATATCCATAATATGAAACAATTGTACATACAATGCATCCATATTTGTAATAACACTAGAATGTTTTATCTTAAATAGTACACATTGTTGGTTGGTATCAATAAAATTCTTATATTTCTGGGAATAAGAAACCATCTGAGTATCTGTAATAATACATTCCATTGTTGCAAATTATTAATTTATTCTAGAACTATATGTTTTATTATTTCAATTTTATTTTTCAATTTTTTCAATTTATCAAACTTAAAAATATTTTTGGTATAACAAAACAATAATAAAACAAGCAATGGATAATCTACTAGAACAACATATAGGTAAGGCGACTACCGAATTTGGCACCATATATTACAATAAGAATGATTTATATATTGGTGCAGAATATTCTAGAAATAAACATTGGGATGGCGACTTTATTACATCAACATTATCACCTTATATCAAAAATGCAAAAACTATTCTAGATATTGGTGCACATATTGGCTCTCATACTATTGCATATGCATCAATAAATCCTTCTGCAAATATATATAGTTTTGAAATGCAGAGTGAAATGTTCAAACTATTAACAATGAATACCAACGCAAAAAATATAGAACCCCCTAACCAGACACAAATCATGAACACAAAACGTATTAAATTATTTAATAATGCAGTTGGAAATGATAATAAACTGGTAGAAATGGATACAGGCGACCCAATTAATAGCCATCAATGTTGTGTATTTAATTATCATGCAAACCCTGAAAATAATGAGAAATATAATTTCGGTGCATTATCATTGGGTCGTGGTGGTAATAAAATCCAAATGATTTCAATTGATAGTTTGCAATTAGACGGATGCGATTTTATTAAAATTGATGTTGAAGGCTTTGAATATGCAGTAATACTAGGTGCAATTAATACTATTATCAAATATAAACCCATTATTTATTATGAGAAAAACTCACGGGTTATGACGCCTGCAATGTGTATTATGGCGAATTTACCTTATCGTAATAGTAATATTTATAATGTCGAGCGATTACTTATTTGTTTAGGTTATAATAAATTTACAACTTATAATGATAATATTCTAGCTAGTATTGCTTAGTGTTCTCTTTTATTCTTCCACATACAAGTAAGATTTTGATGGTAGTATTCTTAATCTAGTTGATGGAACAGAAATTAAGCAAAAACAAAAAGGTATTATGATGGATAGTAGAGAGGCATATATAGTTAGACCTGTTTCTAGAGGTGTTAGAAATGTTAATGTTGTTAATGTCAATGTTAATGTTGTTAATGTCAATGTTAATGTCAATGTTAATATTTATTGATTTTCATCATAACTATTTTTTTGATAATAAATCTATTTTTGTATTTATATTATTAGTTTCAATATTTAATTCTAGCATAGTTTTATTGAAAGGCTTTCTTATTTTATCTTCTATCCTTTTACCGAAAGCGCTTAGGTGTGGCCTAACAATGCCACCCGACTGCACTCAAAACTTCGTAAACTCGTTTTTGTGTACAGTCTTCAAAAGGATAGGCTAAAAATAACTTAAGACAGATAGGTGAGTGGCTAAAGAAGCTAACCACACCTATCCGTCGGTTAAAGGATAATAGAATCACAGTGCTTACATAATCTGTGATCTTCATAACATGAATATCTATTTTCCACATAACAATAATAAATTATTCATTTTTTTCCAAAAATATCTATTATCATAAGCAAAAAAAAAAATTGAATATTTTATTATTATTATTGATATTTCTATCTAAATACTATTCTAGAATGTGTGAACCTGATTATTCAGTTAATGAATTGAATTTGGCGAAAAAAAGTTTAACTGTATTACCATCAGATATAAATAGATATTATAATCTTCAAATATTACATTGTGAATCAAATAATTTAACTAGTTTGGGTAATTTACCTATAACTCTTAAAGAGTTGTATTGTGGTAAGAATGAAATAACTCGTCTAGATAATTTGCCACCAAATCTAGAATTATTAAATTGTAAATCAAATAAATTAACTAGTCTAGATAATTTACCGATAACTCTTATAGAGTTGGATTTTAGTAATAATCAAATAACTAGTCTAGATAATTTATTACCAAATCTTCAAATATTAATTTGTCTTGATAATCAAATATCTAGTCTAGATAAATTAACACATAAACTTCAAATATTGGATTGTGGTCATAATGAAATATCTAGTCTAGATAATTTACCACCTAATCTTGAAATATTACGTTGTGATTCAAATTTCTTAAGTGATTTAGATAATTTACCACCAAATATTACAGAATTATATTGTGGTCATAATGACATAACTAGTCTAGATAATTTACCAACAAATCTTGAAAAAATATGGTGCTTTATGAATTGCATAACTAGTCTAGATAATTTACCACAAACCCTAATAGAGATAGATTGTAGTAAGAATTCCTTAAGTAAACTAGATAATTTACCACAATCTATTCAATATTTGTATTGTAATAATAATTATGTAAATAGTCTAGATAATTTACCACCAAACCTTCTAAAGTTGGAATGTAATTGTAATCCACTTAAATATACTTTTGAACCAACTCTAGAAAACATTCAAAAATATTATAAGGCTAATAAACTATAACCATTTCATTATCTCTTAACAGATGCATGTGCAATCGGTGAGCTTTGCAAGCTTAAATGCTTTGCTTATCCTTTAACCTACCGTATATTTTCCAAACAACGCTCAGTTAAAGTCTAATCGTGTAAAGGATAAATTAATATGCATTTTGGAATATATCTATTTTTTTATTTATAAATTTCCAGTTGTAAGTGTAAGAGTAAGAATAAGAGTAAGAACATAAACTGTAAATAAAAAAAATTCAATACTAAAAATATTTTATATTGAAAATTATTGTATTGCTAGAATACAATTGTATTTATCACCATTTATGTACTTCCATAGCGCGTGCAAAAGCATCCCTTGCTGTTGCCATATCATAACGCTTATTGTAATTACAATCATCAATAACAGCATCACCTTCGGATAGAATAAGTTTAACTTGTGTAATTAATGCTTCTACATTGGTTGTAGGAATCCATCCAGATTTACTAACTGCTTCCATACAAATACTACCACCATGGGTAATATGTCCGGTTAGAGATTTAAAACGTGGATAGACAATTCGAATGAATGGTGGTTCAATTGGATATGCTTCAGGAAATGTAAATTCCATTTCAATATGTGGAATGTTATATTGACGCATTTGTGCTTGCAGTTTTGCATTTTCGGTGTTAAGAATAAATAGTTGCCAAACACGTAGATTATCTTCTGTTGCTAGTTTCATTGAAAATCCTAGTGTTTCAGGATTTTGCTTAATGAGTTTTTTGTATTCCATCATCAAACGTTTAGAATATGCTTTAGATAGTGCTACTTCGGTTGCTTTTTCCTTTTCCATATTAAATTTTTTCTGTTCTCCAGAATTCAATTTAGCATTAAGTGTTTCTGTAATTGTCTGTGGTAGTGAACAAGTATTCAATACAATAATATATCGTAGAATAAGTGCATTTTCGTCATCAACTACAAAGATATTATCAGTTTTTTTCCATTTTTGATTGTCAATAACTTCATAGATTGCCAACATATTTTTTTTTTCAGGGGTACTAGAACTAGTATATCTTCCAGTATATCCTAAAGACATATTAATATCATTAGATAGATAGATACCATCACCATATGCAGCACCATTCAAAAACAATTTTTTATTCTTAGAACCAATTTTTATACCACTACGCATAATAGAATACCAATTCTCATAAGGACTACCATGATATAGATAAACCGTTTTTTGTGTATTGAAAATATCTTCTACATCTCTGGTATAATTAAATTTATATTGTAGAATTTTATAATTAATAATGCTCAAACCAATAGGATTAATCAATAGACATTTTTCCATATTAATTGCCTTATTAGTACTAATAATAAATTTAATAAAACCATATGTATTTTCCCCAATCTTTTCGATTAATTCCTCATCACTATTAGAATTTTGAATTGCGTAAATAATAAGTGTTGTATCTGTACTAATATTCAATTGTTCTTTTGCGCTAGTTGCAACGCAACTAACTCCTCGGTCTTTTGGGCCGTCGGTAGTTGCAACGCAACTAACTCCTCGGTCTTTTGGGCCGTCGGTAGTTGCTGTTAGTCCGTATTGTTTCCAGGTTTCAGGAATAGGTTCGAAAATATTCTCGTATCGTGGGCAATTCAATGCATAACATGCATTATCAATCAATAGTTCTACTACATCTGAGTGTTGGGTATATTCTGGAATAATACAATTGTTGCCGGTATATGTACACATCGCGAGGTCTGGAAGAACCGACTGCGCACTTTCAGAATAAATTGCATATGCCATTTTTGTAAATACTTTCTATTATTAAAAATATAATTTCAATTTTATTGCAATATATATTCAATTATTCCAAAAAAAATGAGGGGCAGACTCGCCATTTACTTTGCTGTTGGGGCCGCAGCGATCATTCCGATGCAGATCGGCGCAGCAGCAATCATAAGCGTGACGGTTCGCGCCCTGTCCATCTTCTCGCCCTTGGGGTCCCAGAACGCACCTGCGATGCGAACCGCGCTGTAAGCGAATAAGCCCGGAATGACTGCTGCCGCACCGACGGTAACAGCAGCTAACAAACCAATCGTGAGCTTTAGTGTTCTTTGAGGCATTTCGTGGAAGAAGTTGAAAAATGTTATTTATAAAACACATAATAATTATTCAATTTTTGTTATGTTTTTCGTTTTTTCTATTATTATCTTGCAATTATATTGCAATTATCTTGCAATTATCTTGCAAAAATATATAAAAAAAATGTTCTCATCCCTCAGATGTTGTATAGAGGTAGAGGTTCTTCTTGCCGGTTGTGCGATCTACAGACCAATCGACACATTGTCCGTTTCCATGCCGACACAAATCAGGACTGCAGCGGGAGCCGCCGCAGTCGTTCTGGAAATGTCGAGAGCATAAGACAGCACATCGCGAACACGCTGTCCACCGACCGCACCGACCGCCGTGAGCATAGCATAGGCCAACGCACCGACGGGCATCAGTGCAGTGCTTGCAATGGCTACGACGACACCACCCGCTAGGATGGTATTGTTGCGAGCAGCAGAGCGAGCAGCAGAGCGAGCCATGGAAGACGTGTGTTTGGAAAATAACATTAATTAGATGATAATATTGTCTTCAATTTTTGTTGATTTTTTAATTTTTTCTAAAAAAATACTCTACACCATAGAATAAATGGTTTCTTCAATGGTACCACGAATAATCATACGATAAACATTAACTTTGTTTACTTGGTTAATACGATGCACGCGACCAATAATTTGTTTTTCAATTTCCTTACCATAGAAATAATTCTCAAATGGTTCCATAATAATAACATTATGAATGAAACTCATGTCAATACCAGATGCGTTTGCATTAGATGAAAGAACAATAACTTGAGTATTGTCCTTATCTTGTTGAGAAGCTTCTGCAAAATTAGAATATTGCATTACATTAATACCATTTGAATTCAAAAGATGTGTAATAGACTTAATAAGTTTGTCAAATTGAGTAAAGATAATAAATCTTTCGCCTGTTGTTTTAATTAGACGCAAAAGTTCGCTATTCTTCGTACTGGTAAATTGCTGTTCTTCATTACCAATAAAATTAATTTCACCTACTTCTGCAACAGAACGGCACATTGGGCATTGGTTTGGTCTCTCCTTATGACAACGTTCAAAACAACCACGACAGAAATAATGACGGCAAGTAATAAACAATGCAATATTACCAGAGAATGGTGAATAACAGATAGGACACAGCTTATCATCATCAATAATAATATCATTATCATCGTTATCATCATCAATAATAATATCATTATCATCGTTATTATCATCGGTATTCATTACATCATCTTCAATACCTTGAGTATTGTCAATAATATTGCTAACAATACTGTCAATGTCATCAATTACTTTCTTGTAGTTATCAAAAACATTTTGCCGACGAACTACAATTTGTCTTTGTGTATTAATGTTATTATCAAGGTGATTAATACGATGACGATATTCATTAATAATAGTTTCTGGCAAAAAATGACCTTTTTCTTTTGCAGAAGAAATAATATTATCCAAAGTATCCATAACATTTTTCTGTTTTTCACAAAGGTCATTCAATTCTGTTTGCTCTTTCACAATATTATTCATAAAACGATTCAAAGTAAGTTTTCGCAGTTCCTTTGGTGTAATAACATTCTTAATACCACTACAAACCGAAATCAATACATTGCAACACAATTCGCGTAGAAAATTAATATCACGATTTTCATTACCAATAATCTCAGAATCGTAAATTTCCTGCTCATAACGATTGAACTTCAACAAAGCATTGTTAATAACGACCTCTGGAAGTTTAAGTTCATAAACAACGTTTTGCTTAATATTACGACGAAAAACCTTACGAATTGAATTTTGAATCATAATGAAATTACCAATATATGGCTGAACAATTCGTTTGCTACCAACAATATACTTAATCAAATTATTCATTGACATACTATCGGGAAACGGTGTTGCAGAAACACCCCAACGATAAGTAAAATGCTCATAACTCATAAGCTTACTAAAAATGCGTCCGTTTTCAATGGACTTTTGATTTGCATACATTTCGTGAATTTCATCAACAATAACACGTTGAAACATCTGAATCAATTCTGTATCCATCATTTCAAAATCCGCATAACTAACAATAAGAATATTGTTTTCAATGTTAGCAATATTAAAATGCTTTGTGATTTCATTAGACCAATGATACTTAATATGGTTGGGAACAATAAACAAAGTCTTAATTTCTGGTTTGCTTAGTGCCAAACTAATCATTTGTACTGTTTTTCCCAAGCCTGTTTCATCGCAGATAATACCACCTTTGACTTGGCGTCTTGGCAATTCATCATATGGAATAAAACAATCTGGTTTATGGGACATATCATAGTTAAAATATAGTCCAATATTAGGACCCAAATCAAAAATTTTCTGTTCAGGGAAATCAATAAAAGGAAGATTATCTTCAATATCAATCATCCATTTAATATTATCTCGCTGATAGTCATAAAGTTTTGTCTTGCAAATAGGCAACGGTTGATAACGCAAATCTAGAATACGATCCTTTGAAAGCTCTTTGATAAGTTGATCAATACTATAATCATGATAAATATTATTACCAATATTATTATATTTCATAATATGTTGATTAATAATTGTTTTTACTGAATTATCTTGGTTAATAACATTCGGTACTAGCAATTCCTCACGTTTCAAACTAAAGAACAAGATAAATACTGTTGCTGTATTTTCATTTTCCAAAGGCACAGTATATTCAATAACATGGCAATCAAAAATTGCCAATGCACTATCACTAACATAATTACGTGCCCATCCGCGCTTATCATACATATATTGGAATGCACCTTGATTGTGATAGCATTCAGGAGATGTACTAAGTTCTTCTAGATTAATAGAATACTTAATTTTGCCGATAACACTATGTGATACGATCTTTTCTGTGGTGATATCCAATTTGTAAAACAAGAACTTGGAAACCATTTTTAAAAGCTGATGCAATTGACGCAATTACGCAATTATAATTATCAATACTTATAAATTTATTTTCAATTTTATATATTATTTTTTCTATTTTTACTATTTTTTACTAGATGAATGAAATACAAAAAAATATAAAACAAATATAAAACAAATAAGATTACCTTATTGCATTTATAAAACTTAATAAAACTTAATAAAACTTAATAAAGTATTAAGTAAATGATTATTTTTTATTTATATTTTATCAACTGTAATTTTATTCTTGTTATCATTGATTAACATTTTGTTCGGGATGTTGTTCAGGGGCTTGTTGTTGTTGTTGCATTTGTTGCATCATCATTTGTTGTTGCATCATGATTTGTTGTTCTTGTTCCGGTGTTAGATTTTGAGGGTGACACACACCACTAGATAAATCACAAACAGCATTAACACTATCCATACCATCTAAATCATGTGAAGGAGTAGGAACTGGAACACTTGTACCGGATGGTCCATTATCATAACCATTAGAATTATTACGACGATACATAATAAAACCTACTACTACAACCATTGCACATACTGCAACTAGAACTAGAGTAGCATTATTAGAAATAAATTGTTGAATTGATTCTAGCATCTTCAAAAAAAATTATTAGAAAAGAAAGCTTGCGAATATAAAATTACTTACATTTTAATTATTTTCTTTTATTTTATTTTAACCGAATTTATTTATTACAACTATTTTCTTACAAATGTTTTCGAAATCTAGTATAACCTTCTTCAAAACTATCTAGCATTTCCATCTCTTCTTTATCTAGAATATACCTTTCAATACCATCAAACCCATTAACAGCATTATAATTATCTAGAATATGTTCATTATTTCGCGACATAGGAATTACAACAATACCTTTCTTATTTGCCGTTACATAAAACTTGATATTTCTTGATAACACTATAAATAGAGTAAATCTTACAAAATATCAGTTTTTTAAAGGATTAGAACGGTTTAAAAGCATTAATGCTTTAAGAATCCTTTGTTATATATATTTATAGATGCATTAATATCTCTACCTATTTCTATATTACAACCATTACAATTAAAAATATGACTACCTCCTAAATCTCTATTTTCTTTAAAGCACTTATGACACGTCATACTTGTTTTATATTCATTAATAAATATAACATTAGACTTATATTTATCGGCCATAATTTGTAATGTACTATTAAACTTATAGAATTGTA
>Ga0214921_10004206_pt1 | contig 21380 bp, 21 predicted proteins | sample LL1505_MetaG_FD_177992 | JGI IMG/M metagenome (GOLD analysis project Ga0214921, IMG submission 177992) | Freshwater microbial communities from Lake Lanier, Atlanta, Georgia, United States - LL-1505 | ecosystem: Environmental > Aquatic > Freshwater > Lake | place: USA: Georgia | collected...
GGTACCTCGCACATCATGATGAGGCGCAGTTCGTCCTCGCCGCGCTTGAGGCCGTGTTTGGCGAGCAGCTCGGTCACCGCCTTGGCCTGGCCCAGCGTGCGGACAAAGGGCACCATCACCTCAACGTTGACCAACCCCATGTCGTTGCGCACGCGTTTGAGGGCTTCGCATTCCATGGCAAAGGCCTCGGCAAAGTCGGAGTTGAGATAGCGGGCTGCACCGCGAAAACCGAGCATCGGATTTTCTTCTTCGGGCTCGTAACGCGAACCGCCTATGAGCTTGCGGTATTCGTTCGACTTGAAGTCCGACAAGCGCACGATCACCGGCTTGGGCCAGAAGGCCGCAGCGATGGTGGCCACGCCTTCTGCGACCTTGTCGACATAAAAGGCGCGCGGCGAAGCATGACCCCGGGCCACACTCTCGACGGCTTTTTTCAAGTCTGCATCCACATTCGGATAGTCGAGGATGGCCTTGGGATGCACGCCGATGTTGTTGTTGATGACGAACTCAAGCCGCGCCAGGCCGACGCCGTGGTTGGGTATCTGGCAAAAATCAAACGCCAGTTGCGGATTGCCGATGTTCATCGTGATCTTGATGTCAATGGGTGGCATGTCTCCACGCTGCACCTCGGTGACTTCGGTTTCCAGCAGGCCGTCATAAATATTGCCGGTATCGCCTTCAGCGCAGCTCACGGTCACCAGCATGCCATCCTTGAGTTGCTCGGTGGCATCCCCGCAGCCGACCACCGCCGGAATGCCCAGCTCGCGTGCAATGATGGCGGCGTGGCAGGTACGCCCGCCACGGTTAGTGACGATGGCGCTGGCGCGCTTCATAACCGGCTCCCAGTTCGGGTCAGTCATGTCGGTCACGAGCACGTCGCCGGCCTGCACCTGGTCCATCTCAGAGATGTGGCGCACGATGCGAACCGGTCCGGTACCGATCTTCTGGCCGATCGCCCGGCCCTCGGTCAGCACGGTGCCCTTGCCCTTGAGCTTGTAGCGCTGCTCGGCCTTGCCCTTGGACTGGCTTTTGACGGTTTCCGGGCGGGCCTGCAAGATGTAGAGCTCGCCGTCGGTGCCGTCTTTGCCCCATTCGATGTCCATGGCGCGGCCATAATGGTCTTCAATGATGAGGGCATAGCGCGCCAGTTGCTCTACATCAGCATCACTCAGTGAATAGCGGTTGCGCAGCTCGACCGGCACGTCGGTCGTCTTGACCAGCTTACCGCCAGCCTTTTTTTCTTGGGCCGTGGTGAACTCCATTTGCAGTAACTTGGATCCCAGGTTACGGCGGATCACGGCACGGTGACCAGCACGCAGCATGGGCTTGTGCACATAAAACTCGTCCGGGTTGACAGCACCCTGCACCACCGTCTCGCCCAGACCATAGCTGGAAGTGATGAACACCACGTCTTCAAAGCCGCTTTCGGTGTCGATGGTGAACATCACGCCGGCGGCGCCCAGGTCACTGCGCACCATGCGCTGCACGCCGGCAGACAGCGCCACGTCGGCATGGGCAAAGCCCTTGTGCACGCGGTAGCTGATGGCGCGGTCGTTGTAGAGGGAAGCAAAAACTTCTTTCATCTTGTGCAGCACGTCCTCAACGCCGACCACGTTCAAAAAAGTTTCCTGCTGGCCGGCAAATGAGGCGTCAGGTAAGTCTTCAGCCGTGGCGGAGGAGCGCACCGCAAAGCTGGCCTGCGGGTTGCCGGCACTCAGTTGCGCAAAGCTCTGGCGGATGGCGGCTTCAAAATCAGCCGGAAAAGGCTGGGCTTCGACCAGGGCGCGAATCTGAGCGCCGGCTGCAGCCAGCGCCCGTACGTCTTCGGTGTCTAGTTTGTCGAGCACACCGTTGATTTTTTTATCGAGCCCGGCATGAGATATAAACACGCGAAAAGCGTGCGCCGTGGTGGCAAAGCCTGTGGGCACGCGCACCCCCTGGGAGCCGGTGGGCAATTGCGAAATCATCTCGCCGAGGCTGGCGTTCTTGCCGCCTACAGACTCGACGTCTGTCATCCTCAGTTTTTCAAACGGCACGACCAGGGCGGTCGCCTCAAACAGCTTAGACATAGAAAGACTCCGGGAGGTTTTAAAACCGGGCAATTCACCACGTGCGGCAGCCAACCTTGTTGTTCTTTGAGGGGGTTGTTGCGGTGCATGGCGTCAGAAACTGGATAATCAACGATTGTAAAGGGCGGGGCCAGCGCGACCCGTCGTAACCCTGAACCGGACAGCTTACATGCCCCATCGCACCGTATTTTTCATCTCTGACGGCACCGGCATCACCGCTGAGACATTTGGTAACGCTATCTTGGCCCAGTTTGAGATCAAACCCCGCCATGTCCGGCTGCCCTTCATCGACAGCGTGGACAAAGCCCACCAGGCGGTACGCCAGATTAACCACGCGGCCGAGGTCGAAGGTCAACGCCCCATCGTTTTCACGACGCTGGTCAATATGGAAGTGCTGGCCGTGATCAAAGCCCAATGCAACGGCATGCTGCTTGACATGTTCGGCATATTTGTCGCACCGCTTGAGAGCGAGCTGGGCATCAAGTCCAACCACCGGGTGGGTCGATTTTCTGACGCTTCTAAAAGCAAGGAATACGACAACCGGATCGAGGCCATCAACTTTTCCCTGGCGCATGACGACGGCCAGAGCAACCGCGACCTGGCCGGCTCCGATGTGATTCTGGTCGGTGTCAGCCGCAGCGGCAAAACGCCCACCTCGCTCTACCTGGCCATGCAATACGGCTTGAAGGCCTCCAACTACCCCTTGATTCCCGAGGACTTTGATCGCCGGCAACTACCGCCAGCTTTGGTGCCCCATCGCAAAAAAATCTTCGGCCTGACCATCGACCCGCAGCGTCTGAGCCAGATCCGCAACGAGCGCCGGCCCAATTCGGCCTATGCCAGCTTGCCCAACTGCATCAACGAGATCCATGAGGCCGAGGCCATGATGCGCCGCGAAGGCATCCGCTGGCTGTCGACCACCACCAAATCCATCGAAGAAATCGCCACCACCATCTTGCAGGAAGTACGGCCGGAGCGGCTGGTGTATTAAAAGGCTGCGATGCCGGCTCGCGCAATCTGCGCGTCTTCGGCTGATTTGACGCCACTCACACCAACGGCGCCCAAACAAAAGCCGTCTTTCATGATGGGCACACCGCCTTCGAGCAGGCCTTCGACATACGGCGCACTTAAAAAAGAAGTTCGGCCGCTGTTGACCAACTCTTCATAAATCCGGGTTTCACGTCGCCCCATGGCCGCCGTATTGGCTTTGGCGGGCGCCATGTGCGAGGTCAGTGGTGAAGCCCCGTCGAGCCGGGACAAGTGCAGCAAATGCCCGCCGTCGTCCACGATGGCAATGCTCACGGCCCAGTTGTTTTGAAGCGCTTCAGCCTCAGCGGCTGCTGCTATTTTTTTGACATCGGTGAACTCTAGGATTGGCTTGGTTTGCATGGTAATTTCCATTGAAATCTAAAACCGCCAAGCATACGCAAGTCTGTCCAGCGCAGGGCAAACTGCGGAGAATGCGGTTTTTAGTCCAAAACCTTATTAAAAATAGGTCGCCAATTCAAAAAGTTTGCGCTTTCCGGCGGGAAGTCCATAGAATGCGGGTGTCTGTACAAAGCAGACATTGTGCTAACGAACGCGGAGGATTTTTATGAACGACAACGTACAAACCCTGGACTACGGCCAAGCCATCAATTTGGCCGAGCGCAACAAAGTGCTGCGCAATACCTACTTGCTGCTGGCTCTGAGCCTGCTGCCCACTGTGCTGGGCGCCTGGGTCGGTGTGGCAACCGGCATCACAGCAGCGCTGTCGGGCATGGTTGGCCTGGTGGTTTTTTTGGTCGGCGCCTTCGGATTCATCTACGCCATCGAAAAAACCAAAAACTCGGCCGCTGGCGTGCCCGTGTTGCTGGCCTTCACCTTCTTCATGGGCCTCATGCTCTCACGCATGATCGCCATGGTGCTGGGTTTCAAAAACGGCTCTGACCTGATCATGACGGCCTTTGGCGGCACTGCCGGCGTGTTCTTCGCCATGGCCAGCCTGGCCACCGTCATCAAGCGCGACCTGTCGGGCATGGGCAAGTGGCTCACCGTGGGCGCCGTGCTGCTGATGGTTGGCGCCATCATCAACGCCTTTGTTGCTTCTTCGACCGGCATGATCTTGATCAGCATGCTGGCCATCGGCATCTTCAGCGCCTTCATCTTGTATGACCTCAAGCGCATCATTGACGGCGGCGAGACCAACTACATCTCCGCTACGCTCGGCCTTTACCTGAGTCTGTTCAATGTGTTTCAGAGCCTGCTGTCTTTGCTGGGTATCTTTGGTGGCGAGCGCGACTGACGCCTGACCCACGCCAAACAAAAAAAGGGCCGCAAGGCCCTTTTTTCATGCCATAGCGAAAAGCCTCAAGGCCGCTCAAAAACCGCCATCGACTCCACATGCGCCGTGTGCGGAAACATGTTGATCACACCAGCGCTCACGCAACGGTAGCCCGCTTCATTAACAAGCAGTCCGGCGTCGCGCGCCAGCGTGGCCGGGTTGCAACTCACATAGACGATGCGCGTGGGCGCTGACCAACCTGGCGGCGGCGATACCGCCGGGATGGCGTGCACGCCCGTGTCCACGCCGTCATCGTAAACAGTGGCGCGCGCCGGGCCGTGCGGATGCAGCGCCACCAGCGACTTGAAGAGCTCAAAAGCGCCTTCACGTGGCGGATCGACCAGCCATTTGTCGGCCTGGCCGTCTTGCACCAGCAGGGCCGGGGTCATTTCAAACAAATTACGCGCCACAAACAGCGTGGGCGCCAGCGGTGCCAGACCGGCCGCCGGACGCGTGGCCTGGTTGCTGGCGTAGTTGGCCAGCGAGCGTTCCACCAGCACCTCGCTGCCCTCGATGCCCAGCACCTCCCGGGCGCCGGTGGCCAGCGGCAGCGTGAAGTTGCCCAGGCCGCAGAACCAGTCGATCACGCGTTCGTGCCGACCCACCGCCAGCAGGCGCAAAGCACGCGCCACCAGCACGCGGTTGATGAAAGGGTTGACCTGTGTGAAGTCGGTTGGCTTGAAGGGCATGCTCACACCGAAGTCGGGCAAGTTGTAGGCCAGTTGTGGCTCGCCCGCGTTCAAAGAGTCCAGCAGCTTGACAGTCTCGGGCCCTTTTGATTGCAACCACCACTGCAGCCCGGGTCGGGCGGCGGCAAAGCTGCGCAGGCGCTCCAGATCCGCATCGCTCAAGGGCTCCATGTGGCGCAGCACCATCGCCGTCACAGCTGGCGAGCCGTCGCCAGCTGTGTCGCCGCAGGCCAGCTCGATTTGCGGCAGGGTCTCGCGTGCCTGCATGGCGCCAATGAGTTCGCGCAGCGGCATCAGCATGTCGCTGACATGCTGCGGCAGTACGTGGCAGTCGTGAATGTCAGCAACATAAGTGCTTTTGCGCTCATGAAAGCCAACCAGCACCATGCCTTTTTTTCGGACATAGCGCACCGACAGGCGTGCACGAAAACGGTAGTTCCAGGCCGGCCCTTCAATGGCACGCAGAATATTTTCAGAGCGCACTTTGCCCAGGTGCCAAAGGTTGTCTTCCAGAACGCGCTGCTTGACGGCGACCTGCGCGCTGACATGCAAGTGCTGCATCTTGCAGCCGCCACAGGCACCCACATGCATGCCGAAATGCGAGCAGCCGGGTTTGACGCGCTGCGCCGATTCTTGCTCAATGGTGCTCAGCGTGGCTTTTTCAAAACTGGTTTTTTTGCGGAACACATTGGCAGTGACGCGCTCAAAAGGTAACGCGCCCTCAATGAAAACCACCTTGCCATCAGCCCGGTGCGCAATGCCCTGGGCCTCCATATCAAGGGACTCCACGTCGAGAAAGTCAGGCGGGTATTCTGGCGGCAGGGTCCAAGCCAGTGGTTTTTTTTCTTCTGTCATGCGCCGATTGTCTCAGGTGCTTGCAAGGGACTGCACCTGCACTCGGGCGATCCCAAAGAGGATCAGCGTGGCGGCAGGTACTTGATGGGATCGACCGGCTTGCCCTGGCGGCGGATCTCAAAGTGCAACTTCACGCGGTCTGCGTCGCTATTGCCCATTTCAGCGATTTTCTGGCCCTTGCGCACGGACTGGTCTTCTTTGACCAGCAGGTTCTGGTTGTGGGCGTAGGCGGTCAGGTAAGTATTGTTGTGTTTGATAATGACCAAGTTACCGTAACCGCGCAGACCGGCACCCGCATACACCACGCGGCCGTCGGCTGAGGCCAGCACTGGCTCGCCGGCATTGCCGGCAATGTCGATGCCTTTGTTTTTGACTTCATCAAAGCCGGCAATAGGCGTGCCCTGAGCGGGCCACAACCAGGCGATTTCTTCTTCACCGCCGGCTGCGGCCGGGGCTTGGGCTTGACTAACGGGGCTTGGCACCGGGCTGGCCGCAGCAGGCTTGGCTGCGACTTGGCCTTGTGGAGGCAGGGGCGTGATGACTGCTGTGGCCGGCGCGTTGGCAACCGGGCGCGTCACAGCCACATCACTGGCTTCCGGCGGCGACACGCGCAACACCTGACCGACTTCAATCTGGTTCGGGTTGTCGATGTTGTTCCAGCGGTTGATGTCACGCCAGTTTTGGCCTGAGTCCAAACCGATGCGAATCAGCGTGTCGCCGGGTTTGACGGTGTAGTAACCCGGCTTACCTTCATTTTCTACGCCAGGCAATACCGCCATCGGGCGCACAGGTAGCGAAGCCGCGCGGGGTGGAGAAGGTGTAGCTGGTGTCGAGGACGCAGAGGCGCGCGCCGTGCCACGACTTTCAACCGGTGCACTGGTCAAAGAGCGCGATGAGCAGGCTGCCAGCAAGCAAAGCACCAGCGACAGGGGCAGCATCCAAACGGTGCGCAGCGCAGTGGGCTTGCTTTGAAGGGCGGGATAGTTCATCGGTTCGTGTCCTCAATCTTCAAGGCCCGCATGGGCACGGTAAAAGCGGCTGTCAGTCTGTACCGGATTTTAGGGGCACAAAGTGAACGGCCTCCAACACAGTCTGACGAACGCCCTGCTCCGACTTATCAATCACCACCAAGGCCTGCTGACCGTTGGCAGTGTGCATAGGCGCCACCAAGCGCCCGCCTACGGCAAGTTGTTCAATCCAAGCCGGCGGAATGGCCTCACCGCCGGCAGCAGCAATGATGGCAGCATAGGGCGCACCCTTGGCAAAACCCTCCATGCCGTCGCCAAACAACAGGTGCACATTGGGCAGCCGGAAGTAACGCAGATTCTCACGCGCCTTCTCATGCAAGCCGCGCAAGCGCTCAATGCTGTAGACCTCAACGGCCAGGTGGCTGAGCACAGCCGCCTGGTAGCCGCAGCCGGTGCCGATCTCCAGCACACGGCCCAGCCGACCGCTGCGGCCTTCACGCAATAACTCTAGCATGCGCGCCACCACATTGGGCTTGGAGATGGTCTGCCCCAGGCCGATTGGCAAACTGGTGTCTTCATAAGCCTGGTTGGCCAGCGCGGTGTCTACAAAGCGATGCCGCTCCACCAGCCCCATGGCCGCCAGCACCTCGGTGTCTTGCAAGCCCTGCTTGGCCAGCTTGTCCACCATCCGGCTGCGAACGGTTTGAGAGTCCAGCCCGACACCGGAGGGCAGCGGCTTTTGCAAGCCCACCTGAGCGTTGCGGGTTTGCACAGAGTTAGTCTGCGCAGTCCAGGCCGGGTTGATGCTCTTGTTGGCAGTAGGTACGCCCGAATTGGGCGCCAGCTTCACCGGAAAGCCCGGGCGCTTGGCGCGGGGGCCTTCGCTCATGACTTGGCTTGCGACAGCCGGGCTGCGGTCTGCGTCCAGTAAGGCAAGCGCTCGTGGTCAGTCAGGTCCACCTGCAGCGGCGTGATAGCCATGTAGCCCAACTGCGCCGCATGGAAATCGGTGCCCTCACCCTCATCCTTGGCCGGGCCGGCACTGCCTATCCAATACATGGTTTCGCCTCGCGGGCTGGTCTGGGTGATGACGCGTTCAGCGGCATGCCGGCGCCCCAGACGTGCGACTTTCACGCCCTTGATCTGATCATCGGGCAGGTTTGGAATATTCACATTGAGCAACCAGGGCGCTTGCGTGGGCATCTGCCCTTCAGGAAGCACCTTCAGCGAAGTCGCCAGTTGCAGCACCAGTTCACGGGCGCGACGGGCTGCCACCTCAATGTGAGCCCAACCTTTTTCAGTTTGCGAAAAAGCCAAAGCGGGGATGCCGAACAGATAGCCCTCCATGGCCGCGCCCACCGTGCCGGAGTAAATCGTGTCGTCGCCCATGTTGGCGCCGTTGTTGATACCCGAAACCACCAGGTCAGGCCGGTAACCGAGCAAGCCGGTCAGCGCGATGTGCACACAATCAGCCGGCGTGCCGTTGACGAAACGAAAACCGTTCGCCGCGGTATGCACGTACAAGGGCGAGTGAAGGGTCAGCGCATTGCTTTTGGCGCTGTTGTTTATCTCGGGTGCCACAACCTCGACATCTGCAACCGTTTTGAGGGCGTCATACAAGGCTACGATGCCCGGGGCTTGGTAGCCGTCGTCATTGCAAATGAGAATTTTCATGCCTGAATTCTACGGGCTGCCGTACTGCAAGCAGTGACAGGCTGCATTTGAACGGACAAAAAAAAGCCCCTCGAAAGGGGCTTTTTTGAAGGCAAAAGAAGGATTACTTCTTGACGCAAGCCTTGTCCTTTGCGTTTTCTTTCTTGGCGCAATCAACTTTCTTGTCGTCCATTTTGCCGCCAGCATGGCTGCCAGCAAACGATGGAGCGCTAACCAGCATGAATGCGGAAACGATGGCAGTGATCATGAATTTCATAGAGGTACCTCGGAATTGAAAAATTTTGAAAAACGTGGAGAATCAGCGCTTGACTCAAACCCCGGACGTAGATTACCTTAAACTACGACATTTCTCACTTTTAAAATGAATTTACGTATCAAAGAAACGACATTTTTTTTCAGGGTTTTTACTGGTTTGTCGTTTTTGGCAGGGGCCGTCAGCTTTGCCAGCCAGGCTGTCGCACAGGAGCGTTTCAGGCCCGCTGAGGCGGCCGTGGTTCTGCCATCCTCGGTACATGCACAGGGTGCGCGCGACGGCTCGCTGCGCGCGCTGGACAAAGCCTGGCGCGCCCAGCCCAAGGACCTCGGTGCCTCTTTAGCCTATGCCAGAGCGGTTTTCATGACCGGTCTCAGTGAAGGAGACCTGCGCTGGTTCGGCTCGGCCAAAGCGGCATTGGCGCCCTGGTGGCAAGCGACTGAACTGCCCGCCGAGGGGTTATTTCTGCGGGGTCTGGTCAAACAAGGCTTTCATGATTTTGATGGCGGCTTGCTGGACATTAATTCGGCCATTGCCAAAGAGCCGGCACGGCCTGAGTTCTGGTCCTGGCGCTTTGCCCTGCACCTGCTGCAAGCCGATATGGCAGCGGCCCGGCAGGACTGCGAAGAAATGGCGCGCCTCTTTGGCCCGCAAGAAGCTGGCGTGTACCGCGCCATACTGCTTTACCGCACCGGTCAGGGGCAGGCAGCGGCTGAGATGCTGCAAACGCTGGTACGCGCACCTGAGATGCAAAACGCTTCATCGCAGGAATGGCTTGGCTTTCACCTGGGTGAAGCTTTGCGCGTAGCAGGCCAGCCGCAACGTGCCATCGCTGTGTGGGACAAGCAGCTCAAAGCCAGCCCGCAGTCGCATCTGCTGCGCCTGTCACTGGCTGAGTTGTTGAACCAGCAAGGCCAGCACCGCCAGGCCAAACTGATTACCAGCACACCGGAGCCGACCGACGCGCTGCTCATGCAAGCTCTGCTTGCAAGCCGGGCCCTGCAAGACGGCGAGCAAGCACGACTGGCCGGGCTGATTGACGCGCGCATCCAATCGCAGGCCTTGCGCCAAGAATCGCTGATCGAGCGCCCTAGGTTGATTTACCTCATAGGCTACGGCAAAGATCCGGCTGCCGGACTGGCGCTCTCTATAGACAACTGGAAGCTTCAAAAAGAGCCGCCAGACGCTGTGCTGTTCGCGCAGGCAGCGCTGGCAGTAAACCAACCCCGGGCCGCCGAGCCAGTGGTCAGTTGGGCCGAAAAAACCGGCTACACCGAACCGCAACTCAAACAGCTGATCGGACAGCTCAAAGCGCATCCGCGCTGGACGGGCGGGGCCAAATAATGCGCGCACATTTTCTTAACACTTTGCGGCAGTTGGCCCTGACAGCGGCTGCAATCCTGATGACGGGCAGCGCGCTGGCCCATTCAAGCAGCAACAGCTACCTGACACTCAGCGCACCAGCCCAGCAACTGATGCTGCGGGCCGACATCAACCTGCGCGATTTGGACCTGATATTTGATCTGGACAATAACCGTGACGGCCGCGTCACCTGGGGTGAAACTCAGGCCCGCAGCAGCGAGCTAGACGCCTGGCTGCGTCAGGGTATCGCATTGAGTGAGTCGGGCAACGCCTGCACGCTGGGCCCGCTCGATCTGCAGGCCAGCGTGCATGCAGACGGCACCTACCTCAGCGCCGACTGGCCGGCCAACTGCCCGGGCCTTGCCGAAGCGTCGCAAGCGCGCATCAAGCTTGGCTACAGCCTGATCTTTGCGCAGGACAATTTGCACCGCGCTATTGTGAAGGTGGACTTGCCAGACTTTCAAAGCAGCGCCATCCTCAGTCCTGATCGGCCCGAGGCCCAAATAGCCAAGGCCGACAGCAGCCCCATCAAGGTGTTTGCCCACTACCTGGTCGAAGGCGTATGGCACATCTGGATTGGCATAGACCACATTGTCTTTTTGCTCAGTTTGCTGGTGCTGGCTCCGTTGCTTCCCTCGCGTCAGAATCTGACCCAGTGGCGCGCTGTCACCCAAGCGAGACCGGCGGTGATGGACGTCTTGGCGGTTGTAACAGCATTCACACTGGCGCACTCCATCACGCTGGGTTTGTCGGTTTTGAAATGGCTCGAGCCATCGCCTGACCTGATCGAGCCGGCCATTGCCATTTCGGTGGTAATCGCGGCCCTGAACAACCTGGTCGGCTGGAGCGCCCTGCGTCGCTGGCAACTGGCCTTTGTTTTTGGACTGGTGCACGGCTTCGGCTTTGCCAATGTGCTGCTGGACTTGGGGCTGCCGTCCAGCTCACTGGCTGTGGCCTTGGGCGGTTTTAATGTTGGCGTTGAGCTCGGACAACTGGCCATCGTAGGCGTGTTTTTCCCAATCGCCTGGCTGCTGCGCCACACCTTGTTTTACCGCTGGGTGGTGGTCACCGGTGGTTCGCTGGCGGTTGCGGTGCTGGGCACGCTGTGGACGCTAGAGCGCACAGGTGTCTATAAGTTTTAAACGGGCTTTAAAACACACAGTAAACACCCCCGGCAACCGGCCGGGTGGCGATGAACTGAAGGCTTAGAGCGACCTGAGATTTTTGTGAATACGCCGTATAGCAGTCCACGATGCCCACAAGACCACGGGCACCATGGCGCCGGCGGCTATTTCCGGGTTGAGTGGTACGCCTGCAGCTTTCAGCGCTTTGCCGCCATACAAAATCAGACTGATCACGTAGTAAGAGATCGCCGCAATCGACAGCCCTTCCACTGTGGCTTGCAAGCGCAACTGTAATTGTTGCCCGCGCGTGAGTTTTTCAAGCAGTTGCTGGTTTTGTACTGCAGTGGCTATGTCGACCCGAGTGCGCAGCAGCGCACTGGTGCGCGCCACACGCTCAGACAAAGAAGTCAAACGCTGCGCGGTAGCGACAACCGTGGCCATGGCCGGCGACAAACGCCGCTTCATAAATTCACCGATGGTCTGCGAGCCGGACACCGCGCTTTCACGCAGTTCGGAGATGCGCTGCGTCACCAACCCGTCGTAGGCGCGGGTGGCGGCAAAACGGTAAACATGCTCGGCCGTGGCCCGCTCCACGCGAGCTGCCAAAGACACCAGTGTGTCGAGCAATGTCTGATCTGCTGAGGCCTTGTTTTCCAGGCTGGCCATGATGTCGGCCAGTTCGCCTTCGGACTGGGCCAGCATGGGCCCGAGTTGTTTGGTCACAGGCAAACCGCGCAACGCCATCAGGCGGTAAGTTTCAAGCTCGAGCAGACGTTGTGACACCCTGCCGGCCCGGGTAGCGGAGATGCTGGACGGCGCGACCACCAGCATGCGTTCAAAACCATCAGGGCGCAGCAGAAAGTTGCTGACCGCCAGCGAGTGACCGTTTTCCCCGAGCATGGAGGCCATGCCGGGCGGGCCACCGAGCCAGCGTGTGGCTTTTTCCAGTGTGAGCGCTGGCTGATCTAAATCACCTGGGACCATGCCAAGCAGGGTGGCGGCAATGGTGCGGCCAGGAATCGCGCGCAGCCATTCAGCCTCCACCACCAGGGCAGACAACAAGTCCGGATCGCTGGCGCCGAGCAAGGCCGTTTCAGGCAAAGGCTGCACGATCGAGTAACGCGTGAACTCGGTATGCCGCTCCCACTTGACGGTAAAGCCATCAAAACGCAGCCGCAGAAAATTCCCGCTCAAGCGCTCCAGTGAAAGGGACGATAAGCCGGACAACAGGCGCAGGTGTTCGCACTCCTGTTCGCGGCTTACGCCCTCGTTGAGCACGGCCACGTAAACCACCAAAGCCGGCAGATGAATGCGCGCTGTCGGTCGGGCATGGACTTCGTTATGCAGCGCTTGTCGCTGTGCATCATCGGGCGGAAGCCATGAAGATGCGGGGGTGTCGGCGGGTGTCAGGGCTGAACTCATAAAGAAATGATGAAAGCTGCCATCTTCTCAAGACGAGGATTATTTTCAGATTAGCACAGCATTGATTTCGGTCGCATCGAGCTTGTCAAACACGGTGTTGTGACGATCGGTGAGCGGGCCGCCGCCAGGAATTAATTCACCGCCAGCACCGTAGCCGATGGCCTTGAACTTCCAGACAGCGCCAATCAGTTTGAGGTTACCCACGTGCAGCCCTTGCGCGTCCAGCACCGGGCACAGGCCCGCCTGCTCCGGCGCCAGTACCAGTGGGTAACTCACAAAAGGGAGCTTTTCTTTCAAAATGGCATTGGAGTTTTGGCCCTTGCCATGCTTTAAAAATCAACGGCCTTTGGCCTTGCGCCAGACAGCAAAGTCATCTTTAGACTGCTGCTGCGTTGGCGGGTACAAGCCAATCGTCGGGCGGCCCTTGAGCACTTCTTCTGTAACGAAATCTTCAAACGCAGTCATCTCGACAGCCTCGGCGGTAATCTCATCAACCATGTGCGCCGGAATCACCACCACGCCTTCGCGGTCACCCACGATGATGTCACCGGGAAACACAGGCGCATCACCGCAGCCGATCGGCACATTGATGTCCATCGCTTGGTGCACCGTCAGGTTGGTCGGTGCAGACGGACGCTGGTGGTACGTAGGGAAAGGCAAAGCAGCGATTTCGGGGGAATCACGAAAGCCGCCGTCGGTCACCGCGCCGGCAGCGCCGCGCACCATCAGGCGGGTGATCAGAATAGAGCCGGCAGAAGCGGCACGGGCGTCCTTGCGGCTGTCAATCACCATGACGGCGCCTGGCGGGCATTTTTCGATGGCCACTCGCTGCGGGTGCTTGGGGTCCAGAAACACAGTCATGGGGTTGAGGTCTTCACGCGCCGGAATGTAGCGCAGGGTGAAGGCTTCGCCGACCATGTTGGGTAACTGGCTGTTGAGCGGCAGCACGTTCTGGATGAACTGGTTGCGCAAGCCGCGCTTGAACAGCGCGCTGCACAAGGTGGCGGTGCTGACGGTCTTGAGCTTGTCGCGGGTGATGTTGCTAAGAGGCATGTCTGTCTTTCAGGAAATAGCTTGAAGGTTTCGGGAAATTGTTATGCAGATGTCGTTCAAAAAATATCCGGCTCGGGCACAGGCTCGCCGAAGGATGTCTCGAGGTAGTCAAAATCGCAGCCCTGGTCGGCCTGCATGATGTGGCGACTGAACATCCAGCCGTAACCACGCGCAAAGCGCTTGGCCGGTTGCACCCACTGCGCTTTGCGACGGGCCAGCTCGTCGTCGCTGACGGCCAGGTGAATACTGCGGGCCGGCACATCGACAGTGATCATGTCGCCAGTTTGAACCAGCGCCAGTGTGCCGCCAATATAAGCCTCCGGCGAAACGTGCAAGATGCAAGCACCATAGCTGGTGCCGCTCATGCGGGCGTCCGATATGCGCAGCATGTCACGTACACCTTGCTTGACCAGTTTGGTCGGTATCGGCAGCATGCCCCACTCCGGCATTCCCGGGCCGCCTTGCGGGCCGGCGTTGCGCAAGATCATCACGTGGTCGGCCGTGACGTCCAGATCCGGGTCGTCTATGGCTTTTTTCATGCTTGGGTAATCGTCAAACACCAGTGCCGGACCGGTGTGCTTGAAGAGGTGCGGCGCGCAGGCGCTGGGCTTGATGACACACCCGTTCGGCGCCAGGTTACCCCGGAGCACGGCCAGTGCACCTTCGGCGTAAATCGGGTTGGACAGCGGACGAATCACGTCTGCGTTGTAGACCTCGGCGCCCTCAATGTTGTCGCCGACGCTGCGACCGGTCACCGTCATGGCGCTCAAATCCAGATGCTCGCGCAGCACGTTCATCATGGCGCGCATGCCGCCAGCAAAGTAGAAGTCTTCCATCAGGTACTTGTCGCCGCTGGGCCGGATATTGGCGATCACAGGCACCTTGCGGCTGGCCGCATCAAAGTCTTCAAGACCCACGGCGCAATGCTCACCGGCGCGGCGCGACATGGCGACCAGGTGAATGATGGCGTTGGTCGAGCAACCCATGGCCATGGCCACAGTGATGGCGTTTTCAAACGACGCGCGATTGAGTATTTTGGCCGGCGTCAGGTCTTCCCAGACCATGTCCACAATACGCCGGCCGCAATCTGCGCCCATGCGCACGTGGTTGGAATCGGTGGCCGGAATCGACGAGGCACCGGGCAGCGTGAAGCCGCAGGCCTCGGCAATGCCGGTCATGGTGCTGGCCGTGCCCATTGTCATGCAGTGGCCGTGGCTGCGGGCAATACCGCCCTCCACTTCAATCCACTGCTTGGCGGTGATCTTGCCGGCGCGCCGCTCGTCCCAGTATTTCCAGGTGTCGGATCCCGAGCCCAAAACCTGGCCCTTCCAGTTGCCGCTTTGCATTGGCCCGGCCGGCATGTAAATAAAGGGGTAACCGGCGCTCAATGCGCCCATGATCAGGCCGGGCGTGGTCTTGTCACAGCCACCCATCAGCACGGCCCCATCGATCGGGTGGCTGCGCAGCAGTTCCTCAGTCTCAATGGCCAGCAGGTTGCGGTAAAGCATGGTGGTGGGCTTGACGATGGCCTCAGACAGCGAGATCGCCGGCAACTCTATCGGGAAACCGCCCGCCTGCAAAATGCCTCGCTTGACATCCTCGACGCGTTGCTTGAAGTGGCCGTGGCAGGTGCCGATATCGCTCCAGGTATTGACAATGGCGATCATGGGCTTGCCAACCCAGTCTTCGGGGCCGTAGCCCAGTTGCATGACGCGCGAGCGGTGACCAAAAGAGCGCAAGTCGTCAGGCGCCATCCAGCGCGCACTGCGTAATTCGTCGTAGGTTTTGCGTGTCATCGCTTCTTTCTGAACTTTGGATAAACAGATTGCATTTTAAATATTCAACCACGCCGCCATTGTGCAGGCTCCGCTGTAGTATTGAGCGATTCCTTAAGATCTGCGAAGATTGCAGCGTGCAAAAACTGACTTTTGGGCCCTCCATGAACAAAGAAATGACACGCAAAAAATCCATTGAAAACCTGACAAACCTGGCTCACATATGAAGCTGTCGCGAGAGACTTTTTTGCCCATCCTGATTGCCGCCCTCGCGGCCATAGGCCTTGGCACTGTGGGCGCCCAGCTCACAGAACTAGGGCCGTGGTACCGTGGGTTGGTGCAGCCGTCCTTCAAACCGCCCGATATCTGGTTTGGCCCGGCCTGGACACTGATATTCACTCTGGCGGCCAGCGCGGGCGTGACAGCCTGGAAAAACGCCCCAGACCGGACCAGCCGGCGCTGGTTGATTAGCCTCTTTGCCCTCAACGCAGGGCTGAACTCTTTGTGGAGCCTGCTGTTCTTCAAATTGCAGCGGCCTGACTGGGCGCTGATCGAGGTGGGATTTTTGTGGCTGTCCATCGCCGCACTGATCGTGGCGACACGCAGCTATTCGCGCACAGCCGGCTTTTTGCTATTGCCTTATCTGCTCTGGGTGACTTTTGCCTCGACCATCAACTACGCCACAGTGCAACTCAACGGACCTTTCGGTCAGCTGGCGGCGGGTCTGCCCAAGTGAATGCTGCGCTGAACGCCTTGCAAGCATGGTGGCAAGGCGCCCAACTGATTGAATTCATCATTGCACTGACGGTGCTTGAAGCTTGCGCCTTGATGGCGTACCACCGTCTGACGGGTAAGGGGCTGTCACCGGCCCACTATGCGCTGAACTTGGCCGCTGGGCTGTTCCTGATGCTGGCGGTGCGAAGCGTTTTGTTGGGCCATCACTGGCTGTGGACGGTCCTGTGTTTGAGCTCTGCAGGGCTCGCGCACTGGACCGACCTGTGGCGCCGCTGGCAGAGCCAGCGGCAGGGCATCAACCCTTCTTGACGTAGGCGCTGCACCAGCCGGCGCCGGCCACTTGCTTGCCTGCGAACAAGGAACAACCGGCCCAAGCGTCAGTGGGTTTGCCGGCATACAGCGCGCAGTTAGAACACTTCTGGGCATCTGCGTGCTTAGGGTACTTTTTGGTGTCTGCTTTTGTCGTGTCAGCGACATAACCCAGCGCTGCGGCTTGCGGGTCTTTAGGGTCGACTTTGGCCTGTGCCATAGCCTGGGTGGCCAAAACGGCGGAGGAACCAACGGCGACTTGCATCATGAAAACGCGGCGATTAGAAATGGTCATGGCTTACTCTTTAATAAAACGTTGAAGAAAAAACCTCCGTATTTTAGGGCAAACATCGGGTGCGGATGGCGGCGCAAAGTATTGTCCGAGTAAACCGTTTAGCGAGGCTTGTAAGCCGTCACATCGATCTCCACTTTGGCATCAATCATCAGCCGCGCTTCCACCGTAGAGCGCGCAGGGCGGTGAGCCCCAAAGCATTCCATGTAGACACGGTTGAAGCTACCAAAGTCACGTGCGTCATCTAGCCAGACACTTACCTTGCAGACATCGTCCAGGCTGCAACCGGCCAGTGCCAGCGCCTGTTGAATCCGCACAAACACCTGGCGGGTCTGCGCCTCGATGCCGCCGCTGACCACCTCGCCCTGGTCGTTGGTTGGTACCTGCCCCGAGACAAAAACAAAATCACCGGCCCGTGTGGCGGGCGACAAGGGGCGTGCCAGACGGTCTGAGGCGATGGGGGATGCTCCCAGCATTTCAACGGGCATGAAGGTCTCCTAAGCAAAAAATTAAAGAATAATTGTCATTATTGAACATTTTTTACAGGAAAACCCTGCCCCAAATTAGACAGAACTTGATTTACAGTGAAAAATGTAAATAACTTACATTTTTCAATTCCATTCTTTCAGGAGACTTCCATGCTGCGTTTCCCCCGCCGACACCTCTTGTCCCTGCTTTTAGCAGCTCTGCCGCTGGCCACCATGGCCGCACCACCAAAAGGTGGCGCAGCCAATCTGGCCATGATCGGCGAGCCACAAAGCCTGGACCCGATGGCCTCCACGGCCGACCTGGTCGGAACCATCATGCAGCACGTCTACGAGACGCTCTACACCTTTGACAGCAAGTGGAATGCGATCCCCATGCTGGCCGACGGCATGCCCAGAGTGTCGGCCGATGGCCTGACATACAGCATCAACATCCGCAAAGGCGTCAAGCTGCACAGCGGTCGCGACCTCGACGCACAGGACGTGGTAGCCTCGCTCAAGCGTTGGATGGACATGGCGCCGCGCGGTAAATCCATTGGTAAGGACACCGTGAGCCTGGAAGCCAAAGGCAGCAACACCATTGAGTGGAAATTCAAAGTGCCTAGCGCTTCGCTACTGGCGCAACTGGCCCTGCCCTCGGGCATGGCCGTCATCATGTCCAAGGAAAGCGTTGCCACCCCGCTCACCACTTTTGTGGGTACTGGCCCCTACAAGTTCAAAGAGCGCCGCCCCGATCAGTACGTGATCTTGTCGCGCCATGACACATACAGTGCACGCAGTGAAGCGGCCAACGGCTATGGCGGCAAACGCGAAGCCCTGCTCGACGAGTTGCGCTTCACGCCCGTGCCCAATGCCAACACACGCGTCGAAGGCGCGCTGGCCGGCCAGTTCCACTTTGCCGACCAGTTGCCTGCAGAAGCCCTGTCGCGCGTTGAAAAAGGCGGTGCCGGCGTGGTGCCCATCCTCACGCCCTCTTACGGTTTCCCGTACATGGTGCTCAATACCAAGGAAGGCGTGATGGCCAACCAGGGCGTGCGCCAGGCGATTCAAATTGCCATCGGTGAAGCCGAAATGCTGACCGCTGCCTACGGCGACAAGCGCTTTTTCACAGCCGAGGGCAACCACTTTCCGCAAGGCACGCCGTTTTATTCCACCGCCGGAACGGACCAATACAACAAGCAAGACGCGAAGCGCGCCAAAGAAATGGCTGAAAAAGCCGGCTACAAGGGCGAGACCATCCGTCTGCTGACCAGCCGTAATTTTGAGTTCCATCACACCATGGTCCAAGTCATGGCCGAGCAGTTACGCGCCGCCGGATTCAAGCCCGAAATGCAAGTGGTTGACTGGGCCACGCTGATTCAACGCCGTGGGGACTCCAAGGTCTGGGACATTTACATGACCCACTCCGGCCAGTTCCCAGAGCCCATGCTCTCTCCTCCGCAACTCGGTGACGGCGCTCCTGGCTGGTGGGACACGCCCGCCAAGGCCAAGGTCCTGGGCGATTTCAACCGCCAGACCGACCCGGCCAAGCGCGCGCAACTCTGGAACGCCGTGCAGCAAACCGTCTACACCGAGGTTCCTTACATTAACGTCGGCAAGTTCAGCAGCCTGTCGGCTCGCTCGTCAAAACTAGAGGGCTACACGCCATCGACCTGGCCGTTCTTCTGGAACACCGGTCTGGCCAAGTAAACCCGTAGGCTGATTGATGTCCCGCATGTCCTGGGGAACCCTGGGACGTACTTTGCTGGGCCGCTTAGGCGGCATGCTGGCCGTGTTGTCCCTGGTCTCTGTGCTGGTGTTCCTGCTCACGCGCCTGGCGGCCGGTGACCCGATGGCCATGCTGCTTGGCGACCAGGCTTCGCTGGCAGACATTGCGCTAGCGCGCGAGCGTTACGGGCTGGACCAGCCTCTGCTCGCGCAGTTTGTGCTGTGGCTGGGCGAGGTGCTCAGGGGCAATCTGGGGCAGTCGATCTTTTTGCAAACGCCCGTCACGCAGGTACTGCTGGACCGGGCAGAACCGACGGCCTGGCTGGCGATTTTTTCGGTCAGCCTGGCCATGCTTATTGGCGTGCCCTGCGGCATCGCCTCGGCTGTGTGGCGCGGCCGCTGGATAGACCAGTGCGTCAGCACCCTGGCCATGCTGGGGGCCAGCATGCCCAGCTTCTGGATGGGCTTGCTGGTGATCCAGCTGCTGGCCGTGGGCGCCGGCTGGTTTCCGGTCTCCGGCTACGGCGACCCCGGCGCAGGCTGGCTGACGCGCCTGCATCATTTGCTGCTGCCCTCCCTGGTGCTGGGCACGCTCAACTCGGCATTGATCATCCGCTTCACACGTGCCTCGATGCTGGACATTTTGGGCGAAGACTACATTCGCACAGCCCGCTCCAAGGGTCTGACAGAAAGCACGGTGGTGCTCAAGCATGCGCTACGCAACGCGCTGGTGCCTATTCTGACTGTGCTGGGCCTGACGCTGGCGCTGATGATTGGCGGCGCGGTGGTGACTGAAACCGTGTTCAACCTGCCCGGTCTGGGCAACCTGGTGGTGCGCGCTGTGCTGCGGCGCGACTACCCGGTGATCCAGGGTGCTTTGCTGGTGATCGCCGGCGTGTACGTGATCATCAATTTCACTATCGACGTGCTCTACGTTTTTGTCGATCCCCGGGTGCGGCATGGCTGAATGGCGCTTGCTTCTCAAAACCCTCTTTGCCCGGCGGGTGGTGTTGATTGCGCTGGTGCTGCTGGCGCTGATGCTGCTGATGGCCGCCATCAGCCAGTGGGTGTTGCCGCACGATCCGATGGCCATGAAAGTCAGCCAGCGCCTGCGTGCGCCGAACTGGAGCCACTGGAGTGGCACCGACGAGCTGGGCCGCGACATCACCAGCCGTATTTTTTATGGCGCCCGCTACTCGCTGGCGATTGGCGCTGGCACCGCCCTGCTAGCGGCTTTTTTCGGTACGCTCCTTGGGCTGCTGGCCGGTTTTTTCAAGCACCTCGATGCGCCGCTGATGCGCTGCGTGGACGCCATGATGGCTTTCCCCGACATCCTGCTGGGCATCGCACTGGTGTCTATTCTGGGCGCCAGCCCGACCAATGTGGTGCTGGCCCTGACCATCGTCTACACACCGCGCGTGGCCCGCGTGGTGCGCGCCTCCACGCTGGTGATACGCGAGTTGCCTTATGTCGAGGCAGCCCGCGCCGTGGGCGTGAGCACACCGCGGCTGCTCAGCGTGCACATCCTACCCAACCTGATGTCGCCCATTCTGGTGCAGCTGAGCTTTATCTTTGCCTACGCCTTGCTGGCAGAAGCCGGCTTGTCCTTTCTGGGCGTCGGCGTGGGCGCTGAAATCCCTACTTGGGGCACGATGGTGGCAGCCAGCACACAGTACGCTGACCGGGCGTTCTGGACGCTTTTTTTCCCCGGAATGGCGATTGTGCTGACGGCACTGTCGCTGCAAATTTTGGGTGACGGTGTGCGCGACCTGCTCGATCCCCGCCTCAAAGGAACGCAATGACCGCGCTGCTGCCACGCCTGCAAGTGCGCGACCTACATATCCGTCTGCTGCAAGTCGATAGCCCACTGCCGCTTGTGCGCGGTGTGAGCTTTGACTTGCACGATGGACAAACCCTGGCCCTGGTGGGCGAGTCCGGCAGCGGCAAATCACTCACCGCTTTGAGCCTGATGCGCTTGCTGGCGCACAACGCCCGCTGGCAATGCACCGGTCAGGCACTGCTGCGTGACGCCGAGGGGCAAGTGCTTGACATGCTGCAGGTGAGCGACGAGCACATGCGCCAGCTGCGAGGCCACCAGATTGCCATGATTTTTCAGGAACCGATGACCTGCCTGAACCCGGTGCTGCCGGTGGGCGAGCAGATCGCCGAGTCGGTACGCCTGCATCTGGGGCTGGACGCCAGGTCTGCACGTGCGCAAGCGCTGCGCGCGCTGGAGCAAGTTGAAATGCCGGCGGCACGTCAGCGCCTGGACGAGTACCCACACC
>Ga0214921_10004207_pt1 | contig 21376 bp, 17 predicted proteins | sample LL1505_MetaG_FD_177992 | JGI IMG/M metagenome (GOLD analysis project Ga0214921, IMG submission 177992) | Freshwater microbial communities from Lake Lanier, Atlanta, Georgia, United States - LL-1505 | ecosystem: Environmental > Aquatic > Freshwater > Lake | place: USA: Georgia | collected...
TGACATGGCTTGATAGGATTCAGACCGTGATCACGGATGCCAAGAAGCCAGACATTCCAAAAATCTGCTTACATCCGTCGTCACATCGGGGATTGTTACAAATAAAAAAGGCCTCAAATTTGAGACCTAATATCCTTTTAAACCATTGATAGATAACGATAATGTTGTGGTGGCGAATCAGGGACTCGAACCCCGGACCTGCGGATTATGATCGATTCCAAGTCTAAATTTATTTATTACAATCAATAAGTTATATCGTTTTAGCCCATTTGTGTAATAAAGTGTGTAATTGCCGATTCTACTTTTTCAACTCGAAGTCCGTTTTCATGTGAGGTTGAAATCGGGCGATTCATCGACTGGGGTCCGAAAGATTCAGCAGATCTAGAGCGGCATTCCAAAGGTGTGGCTGTAACCGTGTCGGCCAAGAGGTTGGAGTCAATCGATCCAGTCGCTCGCCTACATTTAGGCAATCGTGCAACAATTGAGCGTTTAAATTGGTGCTCGGATCTTTCGACTAAGGGAATGAAGCAATCATATGGCTTGATGGACAATTATTTGTACGATCTAAAAAGACTTGATCGTGCTCGTTCTGCTCTCTCGAGGGGTAAAGTTGCCCAAATTGCAGAGCTAGAGAACCTACTCCAAATTGTTGGCGGTAGTATTGACACTTGGTACAGTTTCTGTATTCGCTCAATCAAAAAACAGCGCTTCGTTGCTTCTCTAAGGTCTCGGGTAGAGAGAGCCACACAAGTGCTGCCAGGAGAAACATAAAAGCGCCTATCGCCATTGCTGACGTAAGGCCATAGTTGTCGGCAATTGCGCCTGATAACAGTGAGCCTACGAGCGATACGATCCGACCCCAATTGAAAATGGAGGCGGCAGTGGCCCGAAGGTGTGGAGGATAGAGTTCAGCAAAGTAAGGGCCCCAGACCCCCATTGAAACGAAGCAGAATCCATAGGCAAATCCGATTACAGCATACCCAATGAAGGATGGTTGTATGTTCAGGTAAAGCAAAATGAGAGCAGCTGCAACCAAAAACCCTGCTGCGTTCGCACGGCGTCCAAATCGATCGCCTATAAGACCCCAGAAAAGTGCGCCTGTCATTGATCCAACATGCATTAGCGTCATTAATTTGCCGACCAAGTCAGGAGTCATCTGATGTTGTTCGCGCAGTAAAGTGGTTGTCCAGCCATTAAACGACTGGAAAGCAAAAAAATTTAGTCCGCACATTAGCGCGAGCCGCAGCGTGATTGAACTTCTACCCTCAGAAAACAACTCTGCAATGGGCAGTCTTCTGCCTCGGGCAGGGTTGACTTTATCGATTTCTCCCCAGGTAATGATTTGACTGTCGCGCGGCAAGATCATCATCACAATAAGTGAGGCTGTTATGGCGCCAATACCGCCAATAACAAGCACCTGCTGCCAATTGGTCGCATCGTAATGTCGACCAATCCATGATAAAAGAGCGTCCCCACCGTTATAGGTCAACTGAACCATACCTGCGAGTAAGCCACGCATGGTTGGCGGGAAATACCCGATGTAAAGGCTAACTGCGCAGCCAAAGACGCCTCCGAGAAATATGCCCATTGCAAAGCGCTGGGCGATGGCCGTCTGGTAGGAGTCGACAAACACAATCGCAAGAGAACTTATACCAATCCCAAGTGCGACAAATGCGTAGACTCCTCGACGGCTCCATAAGTCAGAAAGTTGTGGGATCAATAACGCACCAAGCAGCGCACCTGCACCTTGAAAGGTATAAAAAGAGGCGACTTGAGGCTTACTGAGGCCCAACGACTGAGCCATATAGGGGCGGAGAAAGTTTTCGGTGTTCCATACAAAGGCATAAAACACATACGGCAACATGATAGCTACAAACATTACCCACCGCTTTGTCGCAGATAGGTCCTCGGCACGAATTGCCGAAGTTGTCGACATGATTTGATTCAAAGCTTGCTCGCCATCCTTGCTCCTTCGACCATGGCTTCGAATTTAGCAAAGACGATATCGGGGTCAACAACACCGTATCCCGCAAAGGTGCCAAATCCACAATCAGACCCTGCAATAACACGCTCAACTCCAACGATTCTTGTAAATTGCCTCAAGCGCTGCGCGATCAACCGGGGGTGCTCGATAAAATTTGTCGTGCTATCAATGACACCCGGAATGAGTACTTTTGTGTCGGGAATGATGGAGCGCATCTCGTAAATGGTTTCCCATTCATGTCCATGTCGCGGGTTAGCCGTTTCAAACAATAATCCACTTGGTTTGGCTCGCAATACTGTTGGAAGGATCGCTGCAAGCGGGACATCTTTGTGATGAGGGCCTTCATAATTACCCCAGCACACATGCATTCGGGCCTTTTCAGCCGGAACATTTCTGAGTGCATGATTCAAAATCTCTACGTGACGCTCGATCCGTTGCAAGTAGGCGGACTCCTCAAGATCCTTGTACATCATGTGGCGTCCTAATCCTAAGTCAGGTGAATCAATCTGCAATGTGAGTCCAGCATTGACGATTGCCTCATACTCTGTTCTTAGTGCTTCCCCTAATGCTTCTAAATACTGATCATCGGTAGCGTAGTGCTGATTAGGCTGAAAAAGGGCGACAACGCCAGGCGAGGGGGCATTCATGAATGAGGAATGAACCTTTAGGTGACTCGTCGCATCCGCGAGATTCGCCAAGTCCATTTTTAAGGGACGGTCATCTCTGAGACAGATTGCACCAACGCAACACGGGCGTCTGTATGTGGGTGTACCACCACGTTGGCCGATCTTAGTTAAGAAGCCTGGAAACGCCTCTAAATCTGCCGGCGTTCTCCTTGGGCTATCGCCATCAAAGCCGCTGTAGCGATCCTTAATGTATGTGGCATAACTGATTTTGCTCATTTCCCCATCCGATACAATATCAATACCGGATTGGATCTGCTTTGAAACCACTTCGCGAACTGCCTTTTGCATGGTTTGGTCAAATGTTGATTGATCAAACGCGTCGCCCCTTTCTTTTGCAAAAATTAAGTCAACGACATCTTGTGGCCGAGGCAGCGAGCCAACATGTGTTGTAAGAATGCGAGGTTTGGTCATGATCTTTCACCTAGGGTTGATAAAGAGCACTACGCAAAAATGTTATTGTTCTTTTTAATAGTGTCGATAATGCCGGGTCGCTGGAGTCGCCCACAAGTTGGCTCGACTGGGTATAAGTTAGTTCATGGTTCCGCCCAATAAGTTGTTCGTAATAGGATTCAACGCCATTTGAAACTAGAAACTTGTGAAAGCGCTTTTGTGAGGTTGCGTTGACAAACCGATCATGATCGCCGTGTAAATGCCACACAACAAATCGGGAGTCTGGTCTATCTAGATTTTGATTGTTGTCACGGTATCCGCCTGCCCAAAGCACTACAGGAACAGCACTTGGGATGTTGCCAAGGCAGCGTGAAAAAATAATATCGGCAATCGTTTGAGCACCCATGGAATGTCCGAACAATGACACTCGATTGAAATTGCTCGCTTTGAACGGTAGCCTATCGTTCAGCCAATCAATAACCTGATCGCGTGCTAGCCATAAACCCAGCACATCGCGATCAAAGCGGGTGTGTGATTCCGGGTCCTTGAGTATTCCAACTTCGTCAGCTTGCTCGGTCGAAGAGAATCCATGGCCTCTCAAAAACGGACTCACCACGAGAAATCCTGCATCAGCAAGCAGTCGAATGATCGAGCTGTAGTAGCTCCCTGGATCCATGCCCATTTGATAAAACCGCCTTGATGGCTCAGGCACCCACCCGTGAACAAAAAAAACAACGTTGAGAGGGCCTTTTTGTGCGCTTTCTTCCCGTCCTACACTGCTGGGCCAATCCACCCGTAGGAACTGTTTAAGCCCATCTATAACGACTGCTACAACACCGATTCCCTCCTGATTGAATCCGCTGATCCCCTGAGGTCTCAACTGCCGGTTAGGCGATGGCTTCGAGATCCATTGCAGCGTATCAACGTCAAGTCTAGGGCAGTTCGCGTGGGCCTCTTGCTGCGTAAGCAGTAGAAGGCCCAGCATATAGAATGCTAAGCGCACTTCAAGCCATTTGGACTCAAAGTGTTCCTGAAACTCTGATTCCCATCATACGAGGCGGCGCACCGCTAATTTGTAAAGCGCCGCCACCACCCCAAACAAAGCGATTGATTGTTTGCTTATCAGTTACGTTGTCAATGTAACCTTGGACAGATAGCTTCTCACTAACTCGCCAAACGAGTTTGATATCACCCTTTACATAAGCGCCTTGCTTCTCAATGTCAGCATTTGTCGGCTGACCGTAGTACCCGCTAGAGAACGTTGCCACGAAGATGGGCGTCAACAAAGTTCCGTTGGGCAGTTGGATATCGTGCCTCGTGTATACCGACCCTTGATATCTGGCGGCATAAGGAATTTTTTTCCCTGAGAGATCACAGCCGTACGCTGCGCTCGGTTGCCCCGCGCCACCGGTTCCTGGGATTACTCCGCAGTTATAGCCCGGCGCAAATACCCGCCTTTGACCTGCTGGGGCGATCACAACACCGTTCTGATCGACTTGCGGTGCTGTTGACGTTGGATCAGCCACTAAGATCGAGGTGCCAAACGGTAGCGCGACATCAGGAAAGCTCGTGTACTTGGCATCAAGTAAGGATAGCGTTGAGCCGAGCGTAAAGGTTGGTGACTGTCGCCATGCAATTTCGGCTTCGATACCATTGGCCCTCGCCTTCGCTGCGTTGAAGATTGTGGAAATCGTTGTCGCTCCGATGGGTACTTGTCGCTGCTCTTGAAGGTTTGTGTATTCATTGCTGAACAAGGCAGCATTAACTTGAAGTGTATTTTTCAAGAATCGATTCTTTGAACCTAGCTCGATAGCGGTTACCTCCTCAGGCTTAAAGGTTCTTAAACTTTCTACGACCTGAAAGCCGTTGAATCCACCCGATCTAAATCCTGTTCCGATGGTCCCGTAAATCAGTTGATCCTTATTAATGGCATAGTCAAGACCGAACTTGCCCGTCGTCTTGCTGAAGTTCGATGGTGCATAGGTGTAGCCGTATAGGAGGTTGGTACCAGGATCGCATGCAGCGCCAGGAATTGCATTCGACCCGACGCAGTTTGTTGAGCCCGTGGCACCATAAGCGGCATCGCCTGGTCGAGCCATGTTGATCGTAATTTGGTTGCCATCAGGAGTCCCAGCGGGAGTTCGCGGCAACACAGAGTTTGCATTGGCGGAGCTCCAGACTTTGCTATCTTTTGTGGCCCGAGCCCCAGCAGTAAGCGTTAGATCACTTGATAATTTATAGCTAAGCTGACCATATACGGCGTCAGAATCGGTTGTCGGTCGATCAAATCCAGCGAAGCCGGCACCGTTTTGAGCGAGCGTTATAGATTGCGCGGCACTTGAGCGGATAGTTCGGGGCAGTTGCTCGTTGATGAAAACGCTTGTCAGCTTGTCACGAAAAAAATAGACGCCTCCAACATAGCTCAAGGGTCCGTTCTGATCGGACAAAATTTGAAACTCTTGGCTAGTGGTTCGTGCACCGGTTAGCTGGTAGTCGAGCGCAATGGTTGAAGCAGAAAAATCAGAGTCAGATGACCGCTCTGCCGAGAACTTTGTGTATCCGGTAATTGAGCGGAAGACGTGTCCTGCCGCACGGTATGTGACATCAAGGCTAAGGTTCCGGTCTGACAGATTTAAGAAAGTTCTGTAATCTTGGTCAATACGATACAAGTTTCCAGGTTTGTAGATAGGGACACCAAGATCGACGCTGCTACCTGCTGCATTCGTACCTGTGCCGGCAGCAGCACCTACCGTTCTGGTGCAATCGTTCACCGCATCTCGGTTTCCTGGCCGTGCGTTAATCACCGTCAGTGTTGCATTGAAGAGTTGCTGACACGAAGGCGCGTGGATGTAGGTGCCAGCTTGCTTATATCCAAAAGCCGATCCGCCATTGCCAGATTGATCGGTCATATCAGCCCTAAAGACGATATCTAGGTCTCGACTTGGCGTAATGCGCAGAGATGCACGCACGTAGCGAAGATCTTGGTCGAACAAGCCGCCTGTGGGGTTGAAATCGTTCCTTACGTAAGGATCCGACTTATCTACTAACCCAGCAATACGCATTGACACTGTGTCACTGAACGGCACGTTGACATAGCCCTCGAGGCGCTTCTTGTTATAGTTTCCGAGCGTAATACTGGCCGAAGACTCGCTTAGCTTGTGAATCGGAACGTTATTCGTAATTGAAACCGTGCCACCGAAAGTGTTCCTTCCGTAAAGCGTACCCTGAGGACCTCTCAGAACTTCCACCATACTTACATCGGTAAAGCCCAGCATTGCCTGCTGAGCTCGTGACTTGTAAATCCCATCGACGAAATAGCCAATCGTTGTATCAGCATTAGTTGCAACGTTCTCCGTGCGGACGCCTCGCATCGCAGGTCGCGCATCTGAACCCGATCGACCAAACGTGAAACCAGGAACAAGGCTTTCCATTTGCGATAGATCCGAAATGTTCCTATCACTGAGCTCCTCGCCCGCGATAGCAGAAACTGAAACATTTACCTTCTGCTGATCCTCAGCACGTCGATTGGCGGTTACAGTTACCGACTGGATCTCGCCAGAATCCGCTTTTTTTGCCGCTTCAGCTGCATGGGTTATGGCGGGCGTTCCTGTAAACATTAAGCCAAGTGCAACCGACACTTGCGTTGCGATTGGTTTTCTCTTTAGCAGTGCGGACATGGAAAGAGCCTCCTAAGGTAAAAATTTTTTAGAAGCGGGAAAAGAGTTACCGATCTTCGTCGGCAAAGTTTCGGAGCTTTACGATTTGATTGCAAGCGTATGCAAAGTTTTTGCAAACCTTCGATGGCCATGATGATAGGCGGCATTTTTTACCTACTTAACGTAGGCTAAGTGCTGGCAAGTGGCCAAACCCGTAGCGAATTCACCATGCATGGCACTGGTGCACCTGGCTCGGTCGCCACGGCCATGATCGACGCATTAGCGTGAACCCTTCAAAGTTATGCACGCGTGACGAAATGCTTCGGTGCAATGTAACCATCAGCATCACGGGTCAGCCCGAGCTGACTCGCACTAGCAATGACTTCCGGATCCCAGTCAATCAGCTTACGGTCATCTGTCGCTAGCATCGAAAGAGCAACTACTTCGTGTTCTTGGTCGGCACGAAATTCACGCCATGCGCGCTCAGGCACTGAGAAAGTGTCCCAGGCATCCGAACACCCTTGAAGCTGGTACTGGCCGCTTTCTTCAGCCTCGTTTACGAGAATGCGAAGGGACCCTCGATACACAATTAGAACCTGCTTCACGTCTAGTCTGTGACGTCTGATTCGACCGCCCGCAGGAATTCGGAGCCACTCCATCGATAGCCCGACTGGGTTCATGGGTCGGGGCAAGCAATTTCTTTTTTCACACATCCCATAGCCGAAAACTGGTGCAATCATCGCACCACCATCGTCTAAAGAGCTGTCAAGCAGCGCATGCTCTTCCCAGCAGAGCTCGTCAAAGGCGAAGAACCGCTTTCTCATTGCCGCATCGCTCCAAGGCTGTAGCGATGCGATCTCGCTCGCACTCATTGGCTCAAACCTTTCTTGTTCCAGGGGGGGAGGCGCACCATTTCTCGTGTCTACTATCTTGTGGTCGCGCGTGAGATAGACCCCGTGCTCTTGAGCTGCGCTGATCGTTGCGGGACTCCATAAGATGCCACCCGTGTCATCACGCCCAAGTGCCGTAAACATGAAGCCGTCATCCGAGCCGACGTTTTTAAATCCGCGATAGACCCATGTCGGTATCGCCACGATGTCACCATCGGAAATAAGCAGGGTACTTGCGTCTGGATTAAAGCCCCACTGAATTTCCCAGGTCCCCCTGGCACAGAAAAAAACCTCACAGGTGAAATGCAAATGAGGCGGATTCACCTTGCCCGGCGGCATGCTGACACCTCCAACCTGAAACCCATGGGGTTCACGTAGGTTGACCGGCTGATCGGTGCTCTGAGATACACCGGGCCCGATTAATGCATAGTTTCGTTTAGGACTACATTCTGGCAAACAAAAATCAATAAAAGACTGCGTGCTGTACCGCAGGCTTGAAAAAGGTATATACCGTTCATCAAAACGCATTTATATCACTCCAGACACGAAGTATTGGGCAAGATATGGCATAAAAAATAGATCAGTAGGCATTTCATTGGGAAAGAATTTGCATCCAAAGTGCGATTTCATCAATGACTACCCACTCTCGAACAATCTGACCGTGAAGGACATCAGCGTGACAGATTGCCATGATTTCGATATCGTTATCGTGTGGGGTGATGTCCATGGAGTGAGTGCCTTGGTACTTAGCTAACACTCGCCACCGCATAGCTATGCTGTCATGCCGATCCGCTCGGCGATTAATCACCAGATGTTCGCAACTAAAAGAATTTGTAATCCAGTCTTGACGCCAGACGGACCAGAAATCTCTCATCGCTGTCGAGCCTACCAGCGTGCGTCCACCTGGAACACTGGCAATTATGGGCAGTCCGTCGGAGTCACTAAAACATCGGTCCGAACCCGCGCTCCAATACTGTTGCCACTGGTCGCGGTACTGATCGAGACAGTCGCCTTGCTCCACAAGAGAAACATAGCCGCTGGGTGGCGGTGGTGCTATTTGCTTTTGAAAGTGCCCGCCGCTCCGCACTAGCCATTGCCTTGCAAGTAACGCTGGCGGTATACCAAGGGCTCGTGCGATCGCTGACTGATCGCGAACCAGCCACTCATGAACGATCCTGTTGTCCTTGCATACACAGTCCGCAATGGTTCTCGCATAAGCTGTATGTCCTGTCGGCTTGCCGAACGCACCATCGCCAGCGTGTGTCATGGGACTAAAAATCCGGTGTGATGATAAAAACCCTCCATTCTCATCACCCGAAATGATGACGTCCTCCGCCAAGAGTCGCCTGTCGGGAAATTGGCGAAGGGTAGCAAGGGTTCCCTGAATGATTGCATCTACGCCGACCGTGGTTGCGCTCGGGGTTTCAACCACACAGTCGTCACTGTAGTAGTCGCGTATGCGATCAATTTGCCGACCCTCCCAAATCCTGTCTGTGATCACTCTGATGTAGTGATCAAGGTTATGGAATTCGGCATCAAATCCTTTCATGGAATCATCCTCGACATATTGTTAACCATGGTATCCGGTGCGCCGCTTTCCGGAACGCCTTTTTGGAGATGGAGATAGCACGCGAGTAGACGATCTAATTTTCAGCTCACCCGATAAAACTACGGTCTGGGCGGGCTGCATTGAGTCATCCCGGAGGTAACTTCGAAGCAAGTTAACGGTCTCGATCACCATGCGATCAAGCGGTTGAGCAACGGTGGTGAGTTCATAGCTTGCCCAGGATGCCTGTGGCACGTCATCAAAACCCACCACCGAAACGTCGTCAGGAACGCGTAAGCCGAGCTCAAACCGCAAGGTATCCATTACGGCAAAAGCCATATGGTCGCTCGCAACAAAAACGGCATCTGGACGATCGTTAGGACGTCCGAACATCAGCCGTGCTGCGGCCGCAGCCTCTGAAGGTGTGTAGTTACCCACCCCAAAGGACCAAACTCTAGATCCACGCGCCTCTAGTGCCTCGCGAAATCCACGTTCCCTTTCCAGGTTGGTCGAAGACTCCTGGCTCCCGGCAATATAAGCCACGCGTCGGTGTCCGCCGTCCAGTAAAAAGTTTGCAACAGCACTCCCACCTTGCAGATTGTCGCCTCGTACCGAACTCACAGCACCTTCGCTGCCACGAGCCATGACGCGATTAAACAGCACCACGGGAATACCTGACTCCGCACACTGCCGGGCTAAGCCTGACGACAAGGTCGCTGAGGCGATGACTATCCCGTCGACATGGTAGCCAAGCAGTTGGTTTACTAAATTGTCCGCATTGGGATTTTCGTTGATGAAAAGTAAGACGTGATAACCATCGCGTTGTAGGTGCTCAGCTAGGCGCTGAAGGGCAATCGGATAGAAGAGATTATCTAGGTAAGAGAGTACGACCCCAATGATCCTTGATCGCTTGGTGATAAGCGAACGGGCATGCGCGTTTGGTCGGTAGCCGAGCATTCTTGCCGCTTCCAACACCTTACGGCGGGTTCCTTCTGAAACGCTCGCTCCTGGTGTGAAAGTCCTGCTTACAGCCGACTGCGACACTTGAGCAACACGCGCTACATGAAATGAGGTGATAACCGTTTTCATAACCTGCTGAGCATAGAGGAAGTACCGCTTCGTAATTTGCGAAAAATGCACCAGTAAGCGATTCTTGCATACCTATGCAAAATTAGAACCCACTATGGCTGAAGCAAACTCAAACTCAATCCAGCAATCAAAGGCCTTGATCTGGTCGACGCTTATCGAGCAATCGTGGGTGCGTCAGTTGAGATCGAACGACGAAGTGTTTTCGCCAGACTTCATTGCCACGATTTCTCACCCTGTCAATGAAGTACGGGGTAGTAGAGCCTACAAACACGCCTTTACGGAGGCCATACTTCGCGCGATGCCGGACGTAGAACGACATGTCAACATCTTCTTTGCTGGGCATTGGGATGGCCGATGTTGCGGAGGTGGAGGACACTGGGTAACAGTCCACGGGCATCTCTTGGGAAAATTTGTGGATGCGTTGTGGGGCATTGAGCCGAGTCATGAACTTACCTATCTGCGATTGGGAGAGTTTTATCGCGTTGAGGCCGGTCAGATCCTGGAGGCGCGAATCATCGTTGATCTAGTCGATCTTGCCAGACAGGCAGGTCGACGAATCCTGCCCATAGCTAAGGGTCTCGAACATTTAGTGCCGGGGCCAATGAGCAACGATGGCGTCCTTTCGCGTGAGATCGGTAAGTTTGGCGATGGCGTTTCAAGTACTCAGCAACGCTGCCTGAGGCTTGTGGAGCAAATGATCGGGGGGCTTGGCCGTTTCGACGGGGGCTCTCTTCAAAGTATGGGGATGCGAGCATATTGGGATCCTCAAATGATGTGGTATGGACCCGGGGGCATCGGCACAACACGATCGATTGAAGGATTTGAAGAACATCACCAAAAGCCCTTTCTTATTGCTATACCCGATCGAAAAGGCGGAAACCATCGAGCCCGAATTGGGGAAGACCCCTACGCGGCGTCTACCGGTTGGCCAAGTATCTACGCAACCTCGTCGGGTCCCTATCTTGGTATCGCACCGAGCTTTAAGCCTGTCACCATGCGGGTGATGGATTGGTGGCGGATGGAGGGGGATCTGCTCAAAGAGAACTGGGTGTTGATCGATTTACCCAACTTCTTTTTACAACTAGGAGTCGATTTGCTTGGTAGCTTGCGGCGGTAGATGGGCGCACTTTCCTGATCATAGATATAGCGATAGATGGACTTAAATGACCGATATATAAAAAGTATCTAGATAAGCTAACTAATCTGAAAAGCTCGCTCATAAACACGCTAACGACGAGCCTGGTAAGTCTCACGTCTGTCCTTACAATGAACTTCAATTTCCGCAAGGCCAAACCTTGGGCAGGCCGGCAACACACAAATCACCGCTACGTTACCAAAACCATTGGCAATCGTTTCGATGAGGCGATGGATGACTGTGCAAGCTAAGCCACCTGTTGCACAGAGTCAGGGGCGGTTTGTAACAGCTTGGGCTACACCGTAGAACGAGTGCGACCTGACATCCTTCGCCCTTGCAGCCACCAGATCCACGCAATGAGGGCGAGGGCCGGCAGGTAGAACCAGTGCGGAGTCGGTCGGTCGGTCTTAACCTTGATCGCCACCACATTCCAACCCTGCTCGAAGTTGCCTTTCTTGGCCTGCGAACCGAATTTCACAGCCCCGATCTGCAGCTGGTCGCCCAGAGGAACCAGCTGAAGGCCGGCATCGGCAAGACGCTTGCGCCCCTCGGGGCCGGCCCCGCCTAATCGTAAGGCAACGGTCTTGACGAGGTCCTCGCCTTCTATCGTGGTGCCCTTGATCACCATCACCAGTTGTTCCCCCGAGTCGGCCGCCTTGGCCACTTCAAAAGCTTGCGCAGGCGGCATCTCGGTGTATTCAGGGGCGATCCGGTCCATGAAAAAGCCGGGGCGAAACAGCAGTACCACCGCGAGGGCTAACACAGCCATCTCCCACCACCGGCACCGATCGCGGAACCAGCCCATGGTCACCGCGCAAAACACCAGCATGGCCACCGTGCAGGCCGTGACAACGCGCACGAGTTCCCATCCGGTGTCGATATCGATCAGGAGCAGCTGGGTGTTGAAGATCCAGATGAAAGGCAGGATCACGGTGCGAAGGGCATATTTGGCGCCTTGAATGCCGGTGGCAATCGCGTCCTCGCCGGAAATGGCTGCTGCGGCAAAGGTGGCCAGCCCAACGGGCGGGGTGATGTCGCCCATGATTCCGTAGTAAAACACGAAAAGGTGCACCGCGATCAGCGGAATGATGAGCCCGCTCTGCGCGCCCAGCTCGACCACCACCGGGGCCATTAGGGTGGCCACTAGCACGTAGTTGGCTGTGGTGGGAACGCCCAGCCCCAGGACCAGGCAGACAAAGGCGATGAACAGCAGCATCACCGTCACATTGCCTTGTGAGACGAATTCCACAAACTCGGTCATGCGCAGACCTAGTCCGGTCAGCGTGATACCCCCGACGATGATGCCGGCCGTCGCTGTTGCGATGCCTATACCGATCATGTTGCGTGAACCGTCGTGAAACCCGTCCACCACCTCGCTCCAGCCCTGACGCCAGCTCTGGCCCGCCGGCATCTTGCGAAACCAGGCCGTGAGTGGGCGCTGGGTCAGCATCACGATGAGCAGCATGGTGACCGCCCAGAAAGCCGACAAAGACGGGGAGAGTTCCTCGACCATCAGGCACCAAATCAGGGTGCCGATAGGGATCAAAAAATGTAAACCGGCCTTGACCGTCGGCCATGTTTCAAGCGCCCTGGGCTGCTCGAGGTCAATGTCCTGTGGCAAATCGGGGCAGCGTGCGGCCTCGCGTACGGCATAGAGGTAGAGAGCGATTAGGGCTATGCCGATCGCATAAGGCGCAGCGGCACCGAGAAGGGTTTTCATGGCCTCAAACAGCAGGTATAGCAGCCCTATGACGGCGATCGAACCGCTGAGCCCAAAGCCCAGACGAAGCGCCCGCACATGCCAGGGCTTGAACGCCCGATGCATCAGGGGCTTCATGCCCATCTTTACCGCTTCAAGGTGAACGATGTAGAACAGTCCGATGTATGACAACAAGGCAGGCAGGAGGGCGTGTTTGACGATCTCTGCATAAGAGATCCCCACATACTCGACCATTAGAAAAGCGGCAGCGCCCATGACGGGTGGCATGATCTGGCCGTCGACCGAACTCATGGTCTCAATGGCGCCGGCCCTCACCCCACCGTAGCCCGCCTTTTTCATCAGCGGAATGGTGAAGATACCTCCGGAAACCACATTGGAGACCGAGGAGCCGGAAATCATGCCGTTGAGCGCCGACGAAACCACGGCCACCTTGGCGGGTCCACCGCGCAGATGACCCAGTGCAGCAAAACTGACCTGCATCATGTAGTTGCCACCGCCGGCGCGATCGAGGAGGGCGCCAAAGAGCACATAGACAAAAATGGCCCCGGTGGAGACGCCCAGCGCGATGCCGTAGACCCCCTCGGTGGTCAGCCACATGTGTGAGATCAGGCGGTTCCAGGAGGCCCCTTTGTGCTCAAGCACTTCGGGCATGTAGGGGCCGGCGAGTGCGTAAGCGATGAACAAGGCAGCAAGCGCAGCCATCGGCCAGCCTACCGCCCGACGCGTTGCTTCCAACAGTAAGGCCAGTCCGAAGGTGGCCGTTACGATGTCCAGGGTGCTGGGTTGGCCAGGACGGGTGGCAATGTCAGCGTAAAAAAGCATCAGGTAGGAGCCGGCGAAGGCGCCTGCAAGCGCCATCAGCCAATCCATTACCGGTACATGCTGACGGGCCGAGCGCTTGAACGCTGGCCAGACCAGAAAGGTGAGAAACAGCGCAAAGGCCAGGTGAATGGCCCGTGCCTCGGTGTCATTGAGAACGCCAAAGCCCAGCGCGAACGGCAGCGGCGAGGCATACCAGAACTGGAACAGCGCCCAGGCGATGGCCACCGCGAAAATCAGCCCTGCGGTAATCCCGGTCGGTTTGCGTCCACCGGTGTCCGTGTCGGCTACCAGTTGCTGCAGATCGGGGGAGGCCCGCTCAAGGTCGCTTGCCATCTGTAAAACTCCTCAAGGCCGTTTGACCCAAGAAAAAGGGCGAAGCGCGCTTCGCCCTCTCATTGCTGTTGGCGGTCCGATTACTTGACCCAGCCTTTTTCCTTGTAGTAGCGCAGAGCGCCTTCATGGAGGGGGGCGCTTAGGCCATCCTTGATCATGTTGGCCGGATTCAGATTGGCCAGTGCGGGATGCAGCTTTTTGAATTCGTCGAAGTTTTCAAAGACGGCCCGCGTGATCTGGTAAACGGTCTCGGCCGGAGTTTTGGCCGAGGTCACCACGGTCGCCAATACACCGTAGGTGTTGGTCGGCTGGGGATTGTTGGGATAAAGACTGCCTGGGATCGTGACGTTGGCGTAATAGGGCTTTTCCTTCACAAGCTTGTCAATGAACGGGCCCGTCAGCGACACCAGCTTTGCCCCGCAAGAGGTGGTGGGGTCCTGGATATTGGCGCTGGGATGGCCCACGGCGTAATAAAAGCCATCGATCTTTCCATCGCAAAGCGCTGGTCCATGTTCGTCAGCCTTCAGTTCGGCGGCCAGCGAGAAATCGGTGGTCTTCCAGCCCATGTTACTGAGTAGTTCCTCCATCGATGCGCGGGTGCCAGAGCCGGGGTTGCCGATGTTAAAGCGCTTGCCCTTGAAGTCTTCAAAGCGGGTGATGTTGGCCTCCTTTCGGGCCACTACAGTAAACGGCTCAGGATGCACCGCAAAAACCGCACGCATCTCGGTGTAGGCAGAATCTTTAAACTGGTTTACGCCCTTGACCGCGTTGTACTGCACATCGGATTGGGTGAAACCGAAGTCGAGCTCACCGGCCCTGATGGTGTTGACATTGAACACCGAGCCTCCGGTCGATTCGACCGAGCAGCGAATGCCATGTTTAGCGCGGTCCTTGTTTACTAGCCGGCAAATGGCGCCTCCTGCAGCGTAATAGACACCGGTCACACCCCCTGTGCCGATGGTGACGAATCGCTGCTGTGCATGCACTGGGACACTGGCGATGGAACCCGCTAATGCGGCAGCCACCGCGAGGGTTTTGAAGATCAACTTTGTGGTCATTGGGCTACTCCTCGTTGAAAAAACTGGGATCAGACAGATGCAAGGGCCGAATCAATGGATTCCCGCAGGAGTTCGGCAATCATCGCGAGTTCGGTGTCAGAGGTGATAAACGGCGGGGCCAGCAGTACATGGTCGCCATAACGCCCATCCACCGTTCCGCCCATTGGGTAAACCATCAATCCGTGCGTCAAAGCTTCGCGCTTGATGCGGGCGTGCAACTTGAGTTGTGGGTCGAAGGGCGCCTTGCTCTCGCGATCTTGCACCAGTTCCACGCCCCAGAAGAGGCCCCTACCGCGGATCTCGCCCACATGGCAGTGGCTGCCTAGCCTGGCTTGCAGCAGGGCTTGCAAACGCTCCCCGGCTTCTCGAACTCGAGCGAGCAAGCCATCGCGTTCAATCACGCGTTGCACCGCCAGCGCTGCCGCGCAGGCCACCGCATGACCGAGGTAAGTGTGCCCATGCTGAAAAAAGCCACTGCCCGCTGACATGGCCTCAACCAGCTTGCCTTGTGCCAGAACAGCACCTATGGGCTGATAGCCGCCCCCTAGGCCTTTGGCAATGGCCAGGAGGTCAGGGGTTACTTTCTCGAATTCGCAGGCATGCAGCGTGCCGGTCCGGCCCATCCCGCACATAACTTCGTCGAGGATTAGCAACACGCCATGTCGATCACAAACCTCACGCACGGCCTTGAAATAGCCAGGTACCGGAACCAGCACCCCGGCCGTCGCGCCTCCTAGCGTCTCAGCCACGAAAGCGATCACTTGATCGGACCCCAGCCGGATGATGGTCGCCTCGAGCTCTTGCGCAAGGCGCTGACCGTAAGCCTCTGGCGTTTCGGTGGCCGCCTGCTCTCGGTAGGGATAGCAGGGCGAGACATGGGTGGCATCGATCAGCAGGGGGCGAACTGCTCGCGCCGCCAGGCGTTTCCCCCAACTGCCAGAGCTCCGAGGGTGTTTCCGTGGTAGCTCTGACGCCGCGCGATGAAATGTTTACGCTGCGGTTGACCGATCTCCACGAAATACTGGCGGGCCATCTTCATCGCGGCTTCCATAGCCTCGGAACCCCCGCTGACGAAGTAGGCATGGCTTATCCCCGGGGGCGCATTGAGGACCAGATGATCGGCCAGTGCTTCAGCCACCTCTGTGGTGAAAAAGCTGGTGTGGGCATAGGCAAGGCTGTCGATCTGGGCATGCATAGCTGCAAGCACTTCAGGATGCCCATGCCCAAGGCATGAGACTGCCGCTCCCCCGGAGGCATCGAGATACCGCTTACCCGCGGCATCGGTCAGATAGATACCATAGCCCTTAGAAGCTACTGGTGGCACCTGCTGAAGTTGGCGGTGGAGTAAGCGAGTTGCGTTCATTGAGTTACTCCGAGTCTTCGATCCATCTAGTTTACAGAAACAGCACCCACCCCTTTTGCCGCTCGGCTGGCGACGTATTGCTCACAGAACTGCGTACTCCATGCCCAACTGGACAGGGATTCCACGAGGATCTGGACAGTGATTCCACGATAATCTGGACATCCACTAGAGAAGGGCTTGACCCGTCGTTGATTAATCGCGAAGCTTGCGGATTACCGTGGCACCCCCGGCGCCTCTTTGCCGAGGAGCACATGGCCAAGAGGTTATCCACGCGCAAGATTGCAGAAGTTTTGCGGCTGCACCACGAATGCTCAAGAAGCCAACGAGGCATTGCACTGGCCAGCGTTTAAGCCGCTCCCGGCGGCGCCTTTGCGGATCTTTAACGCGATGAAGGTCGAGAGCTTCACCTGAGCGGCGTCCCGACGCTCGCGCCCCGTTCAGTATCGAACAACATCAGAGCAGTGCTTCAGTTTTATCCGGTCTTCTCGCACGCCTTTGCCTTGAACTTTGGCTTTGTGAATTGGATAATGCGTTGTAATACACATGTGTAGGAGTGTTACGCCATGACCACCAGAACCATCAATGTACGCGTGCCCGAGGTGCTTTATAACCAAATCGAAGAGTTGGCCAAGGCGACTGCCCGGACCAAGAGCTTCCTGGCGATTGATGCGCTGACCCACTATGTGCGAAGTGAATCTTGGCAGATTCGTGATATTCACGAAGGCATCAAGGAAGCAGATGCGGGCGAATTTGCAACAGACAAGCAGGTCAAAGCAGTGTTTGCCAAATACGGTGCTTGATCCATGTTGATCAGGTGGACCAAGACAGCGCTGGCATCTGTTGATGAAATCGCTGGTTTCATCGCCAAAGACAACCCGGCCCGCGCCACCAGCTTTGTGCTGGACTTGCAGTCCGCTGTGACCAAGATTCAGACCCATCCTGGCATGGGTCGAGCTGGCCGCGTCCCTGGCACGCGTGAACTGGTACTGCACAAGCATTACATAGCTATTTACCGCGTACGTGGCGACTGCGTTGAAATTTTGAGGCTGCATCACGTAGCCCGAAATCTATGACTGACTCGATTTTTAGGTTGAGGTGGTCCTAGCGCTTCGCTCACATCCCTAGGTCGGTGCCTAGGCAGGGCAGCAAGGGCTTATGAGGTCTTCCGGCTATCGTGGTCCGATCATGATTGCGAGTACAGGCATTACGCCTCGCAGAATTGGCAACGAACCCGACCCGCATGCCTGGCAAGACCTCGCCCATGCACGCCTATACGTCCTAAACATTCTTGACGCCTTAATCAATATAAGGCCGTTCGATACTGCGGGTTTTAAGCAGCGAGCGACGCAATACCTTGCCCGTCTGACGGATCTCGATGCCGAGTTAAGAAAGGTCTTTGCAGGCATCCCCAAGGCGCAGCGGCGTGTCATTACCTCGCACGATGCCTTTGGTTATTTTGGCGATGCCTATGGAATTGAGTTTCTTTCGCCGCAAGGCATGAGCACAGACAGTGAAGCTTCAGCATCAGCTGTCGCACGACTGGTCGACCAAATTCGACGTGAAGGCGTACGCGCGGTATTTGTCGAAAACATAACAGACCCAAGACTCGTCGAGCGCATTGCACGGGAGGGCGGCGTAACGCTCGGCGGAAAACTCTATTCCGATGCTCTCTCTAAGCCTGGCACAGAAGCCGACACCTATCTGAAGCTGTTTGCGCACAACGCCAAGACCATTGCAGGCAGTTTGATGACTGCTCGGATTCGTTGACTCACTTACTTCTCTCAACTTAAAGGCAACCATGAAATCACAAATGAACCTACCTCCTTTTGCATCTCATATCGCCTGGCTTGGCCTGTGCGTATCTGCCCCACTTGCGTTTCCAATTTGGGCGAGCGCCGCCGAGCCGCCCTCTGCGTTGGCACAGAGCCGCACTGATCTACCTGCTGGAAGTAACACCACGGCACCAACGTTGCCACCCGTGGTGGTGACCGGTCGGCCCAGCGCAACCGTGCAGGGCGCGCTACGAGAGGACATCGTCAAAACCGAGACGATCAATGCTCAAGAAATGGCAAAGACGGGGGCGACCAACTTGACCGAGCTGATGTCGCACCGACCGGGTATCGATGTGCAAGTCGAATGCTCTGTGTGCAACGTGCGCAACATCACCTTAAACAATCTCCCTGGTCGTTTTACGACATTGATGCTTGACGGCGTTCCCATCTTTTCGTCGGTCTCCAATGCATACGGCCTGGACATGATTGGGCTGAACGGTTTGGAGCGGGTGGACATCGCTCGTGGTGCGGGAGCTAGCCTGATTGCACCTGAGTCGTTGGGGGGCACGGTCAACTTGGTCACCAAGCGGCCCACGCGGGATGGCGGCGAAATTGACCTCAGCGGCGGCAGCTACGGATTTCGGCGAGGTACAGGATATGCGGCGAAGACCTTCGATGGCGGTGCCGTATCGTTCAGCGGAACCCTACAGAACCACAACAGCGTTGATGGCATCGGTACGGGCATATCTCAGTATGCGGGCTATGACCGCCAACTTTTTGGCATGGGCTTGTTTTTGGATGATGTGGGCGGATTCAAGATCAAGAGTCGCTACGACCACATTGATGAGAAGCGCATGGGTGGTCCACTAGGAAACGACTATGACGCCGTGCGTTCCAGCACCAGCGGCAATCCCTTCGATTTCAGCAAGGGGCCACATGGCTCCCCCGATCCGAATTACTGGGTTAACCCGTCCGACGGCACCTTGGTGGGACCGTATAACGACGGACGTTTTGGTTTGTCGCAAACAATCTTTACCAAGCGCGACCAGTTTGCGGGCACGGCCGAGCGCACTTTCGGCGACACCAAACTCCGTTTTGTACTGGGATATGCTGACCATAAGCAAGACTCTTGGTACGGCGGCGATGCCGACTATTTCGGCAAGCAAAAACAGTATTACCTAGAGAGCAGTGTCCAGTTGCCGGTGGCTAGCACGCTCGTCACCGCTGGGCTGACTTACCGTTATGAAGATCTGCACAGCCGGTCCATCAGCAAGGATCCCTCATCACCCACCTTCGGAACCCAGCGCACCGATGCTGACACCTACATCTATCGAACACCTGGAGTTTTCCTGCAGGGCTATCGGACCTTCTTCGACAAGCAGCTTGAAGTCAATGCCAGCCTCCGCCACGACCAAAACAATGTTTATGGAGGTATCACAACGCCACGCTTGAACATGCTGTGGCATCACTCGGATAACGTTTCAAGTCGGTTTGCAGCCGGTCAGGGCTATCGATTTCCGACTTCTTTCTTCGAGTTAGAGCATGCCATTTTGTCAGCGCCCGCAGTGGATCGCTCGCAAGCGAAACCGGAGAAATCAAATAACTTGTCGTACGCACTGAACTATGCCGATGATCGTTTCGCTGTCACCGCCTCGGTCAACCACACGACGATTAAGAATCTCGCACTTTTCGTCGATGACACAGCGAATTCAGGTAACTACCTGCTGCAACCAGCACGCAGTAACTACACCATCAACAACTTTGACCTCGTGGGCACGTGGCAAGTAACACCTCGCGACTCCCTGACCGCTGGCTTCGAACGCTACCAGTACAAATTCAATGCAGCTGACTTCCAGGGTAGCCTGTTCGCTCGCCCTGACTACCGCGTCACTCTCGCGTTCGACCACGATGCCGGCCCGTGGGATTTCAATGTTCGCGCCACTTACACCGGACCGCAGGATCTGGCGAAGTTTTACGACTACGCAAACAGTCCGCGCTTCAACCTGGACGGCACAGCTAAACCGAACAAGAGTCCCGGTTTTTGGATCATGGATCTGCGCACTTCGTACCAGATGAATAAAACTCTGCAGATCTACGCTGGTGTCAACAACGTCTTTGATTATCAACAGGCAAAGAAGGACAACTTTCTGTGGTTGGATGGGCAAGGTAATTTGGACGTAACGCACATCTGGGGTCCGCGCATTGGACGCACCGTAGTGGCCGGACTCAAGTTGAGCTTTTAATGAAAGTGCGGCTTCTATCAGTGTTCCGGGTGCTGACCACACTCGGAATGCTTGTGACCTGCCAGCTTTCGATGGCGGCATCGCCATCAATGAACTTCGAGCTACCAAGGCTTGACGGTAGTGCATTTATCCGGCTGAACGACTATGCCGGACGCCCTGTGCTGCTGAATTTTTGGGGCAGCGAGTGCCCACCTTGTGTCGCCGAACTGCCCCTGCTGTTTTCGCAGGCACAGCGTCACCCAGGAATACAGTTTCTTGGCATTGCGGTTGACCCGCGTGCCACGGCGACGCGCTTTCTTGCGCGCATGCAGCCTACATACCCCCAACTCATCGCTTTGACCCAGCCGGACGTTCTCATGCGGCGTTTCGGAAACAAGCTCGGTGGATTGCCGTACACGGTGATCGTCAATGGGCAGCACGAGATCTGCAACTCGCACTTGGGTGAGGTCGACGAGAAGTGGCTATCGTCTGCCATTGCAGCTTGCAGTGGGGGCGCTCCCGCCATGTCCTCCAAAGGGGCAAATCGATGACACCGATCACGCAACATAACGTCGCAATCGTTTCGCCCACATCTCTTCGATACCTCGAACAGGCCTCTCATAGAGAGAGGACCACAGCCGGACGTGTACTGCTCGCCGGTCAGTCCTTTTCAGAAGATCAAAAATAGGAGCTTCACCATGCCGCTCATT
>Ga0214921_10004208_pt1 | contig 21374 bp, 20 predicted proteins | sample LL1505_MetaG_FD_177992 | JGI IMG/M metagenome (GOLD analysis project Ga0214921, IMG submission 177992) | Freshwater microbial communities from Lake Lanier, Atlanta, Georgia, United States - LL-1505 | ecosystem: Environmental > Aquatic > Freshwater > Lake | place: USA: Georgia | collected...
CAGGCCGATCCTCGCCTGACCACTCAAATGAAGTCGGTGGGTGAGGTGATGGCGATCGGCCGAACGTTTCAGGAGTCATTCCAGAAAGCGTTACGGGGCTTGGAGATTGGAATCGACGGCCTCGATGAGCGGCTGACTGACCGAGACGAAATCGCACAGTCTCTTGGCGAACCCACACCCGATCGGATTTTGCATGTCGGTGATGCGTTCCGGGTCGGCATGAGTGTCGAAGAAGTCTTCGAAGAGAGCGGGATCGACCCTTGGTTTCTGGCCCAGATTCAGGAAATCATCCATCACGAAAGTACTTTGCTGGCGATCCGTGAAGCGGGTGGAGGGCTCGATAGCTTGTCAGCGAGCGAGTTGCGCTACCTCAAAGTCCACGGATTCTCAGATCGGCGATTGGCCCGATTGCTGGGTTGTGGCGGCGGCGATGTGCGTAAACGGCGTCACCTCCTGGGGGTTCGCCCCGTGTTCAAGCGGGTCGACACCTGTGCGGCCGAATTTGATACCGATACGGCCTACCTGTACTCGACCTACGAGGGGCTGGTCTACGCCCCAGGCGACCTTGAGTGCGAGGCGCGTCCGACCAATCGGCGCAAGATCATGGTGTTGGGCGGCGGACCCAATCGCATCGGACAGGGCATTGAGTTTGACTACTGCTGCGTTCATGCCGCCTTTGCACTGCGCGAGGATGGCTTCGAGACCATCATGGTCAATTGCAACCCCGAAACCGTGTCGACCGATTACGATACCAGCGACCGACTCTACTTCGAGCCGCTGACGCTCGAAGATGTCCTCGAAATCGTCGCCCTCGAAAAACCCGAGGGCGTGATCGTGCAATACGGCGGGCAGACCCCTCTGAAACTGGCTCTCGCGCTCGAGGCTAACGGCGTGCCAATTATTGGTACGAGTCCTGAGTCGATTGATATCGCCGAAGACCGTGAGCGCTTTCAGCGCCTCCTCGAGAAACTCGAATTACGCCAACCGCCCAACCGGACGGCTCGCACCGAGGCCGAAGCCACCAACCTCGCGACCGAGATCGGCTACCCGCTCGTGGTGCGACCCAGCTATGTATTGGGTGGGCGCGCGATGGAGATCGTCCATGACCGCAAAGATCTCGAGCGCTACATGCGTGAGGCGGTCAAGGTTTCGAATGACAGCCCGGTGCTGCTGGACCGCTTTTTGAATGACGCGATCGAAATCGATGTCGACTGTGTTGCCGACGGAAAGCGGGTGTTCATCGGTGGCGTGATGGAGCACATTGAGCAAGCCGGTGTCCACTCGGGAGACTCCGCGTGTTCCTTGCCCCCGTATTCTCTTGAATCGGACCTGGTAAGCGAGATCCAGGATCAGACGGCGCAGATGGCGCGCGCCCTCCACGTGGTCGGCCTGATGAACGTGCAGTTCGCGGTTCAGCGAGATAGTGATGGCCGTGCGACCGTTTTTGTCCTTGAGGTCAATCCTCGGGCCTCGCGAACGGTGCCGTTTGTCTCGAAGGCGACCGGTATGCCTTTGGCCAAGATCGCTGCCCGTTGCATGGCCGGAATCTCACTCGATCAACAAGGCATCGGGGCCGAGGTCGTGCCGCCCTATTTTTCGGTCAAAGAGGCCGTGTTTCCATTCGTCAAATTCCCTGGGGTCGACACCTTGCTGGGTCCAGAGATGAAATCGACCGGCGAGGTGATGGGGGTCGGACACAGCTTTGGCGAGGCCTTCGTCAAGAGCCAGTTGGGGGCCGGGGTGCGTCTGCCCAGCGGCGGCACGGTGTTCATCAGCGTCAGGCAGGGCGACAAACCCCGTGCCGTGCAGATTGCGCGCGAATTACATGACCTTGGCTTCAAGCTGGTCGCGACCCGCGGGACCGCCGCCGCAATCACGGCAGCTGCGATTCCGGTCGCCGCAGTCGCCAAGGTCCAGGAAGGTCGGCCGAACGTGGTCGACCTGCTCAAAAATGGGGAAATTGCGCTTGTGATCAATACCGTCGATGAGCGCCGGTCCGCAATTGCTGACTCCAGAGCGATTCGGACCACTGCCCTGGCTCAGCGGGTCACCTACTACACCACAATCGCCGGGGCCCGTGCCGCAGTCGAGGGGATGCGGCATTTGCGTGGTCTTGAAGTCTATTCACTGCAGGCCCTGCACGCTGGTTTGCAGGGATAAGGAGTCACCATCATGGCAACTATTCCATTGACTGTTCGCGGCGCTGAGCTCCTTCGACAGGAACTGCATCGGCTCAAGCATGTCGAGCGCCCTAGCGTTATTAACGCCATTTCGGAAGCACGCGCGCAGGGTGACCTTTCCGAAAACGCGGACTATGACGCTGCCAAAGAGCGTCAGGGATTTATCGAGGGGCGCATCCTTGAACTCGAATCGAAGTTGTCCAACGCCCAGGTCATTGACCCCAAGACGGTTAATGCGGATGGTCGGGTGGTGTTTGGGTCAACTGTCGACCTCGAAGACCTCGATGCTGGCAAGCAGGTGACCTACCAGATTGTCGGCGACGATGAGGCGGACATTGCTCTAGGCCTGATTTCGGTTTCCAGCCCAATCGCCCGATCTTTGATTGGCAAGTCGCCGGGCGATGTCGCGGTCGTTCAGGCCCCCGGCGGTCGGCGCGAGTACGAAATTCTGGACGTCCGTTACCTCTGATCCGGGTTGACGGTTAACCGTCAACGGTTCGGCTTTAACTGTCCCGACGGCGACGAAACGCTGGCGCACTGGGTGACGTCGCCCTCGGCGCGTGGCCAGGGCGAGGCGGTGCTGAATCGCGCTCGCCGAATCGCCTCGGGGCAGTCGGACGGTCCCCAAATGAGCGGCGCGGTGCGGCGTCCCGCTCGCCAAAGCGCCCGGGGACCGGCGGACGGTCCCCAAATGAGCGGCGCGGTGCGGCGTCCCGCTCGCCAAACGGGCGTGCTGCCGGGGGGCGGAAATCTGACGGGGCACGCTCACTGCGTTCCGGCGCTCGGCCCCTGGGCGCGGTGGCATTTCGAATGGGGCCGCGCCAACGCCCCGGCTTCACCGGTTCGGCCCGCGGCCGCAAAGTGATGCGCTCTCTGGGCGGAGCCTCGGGGAGTTTTCGGTAAACGATCAGTAATTTGCCGATCGCCTGAACCGGTTGGACCCCAAGTTGTCGACAAATCGCATCCATCAAGACCTGGCGCTCATCCCGGTCGGCATCCAGCAAGCGGATTTTGATCAGGCTATGGGCATTCAGCGCCCGATCAATTTCAGCGAGCACAGGTTCCGTCAAACCGGCTCCGCCGATCATAACCACGGGCTTCAGGGGGTGGGCTTTGGCTCGGAGCGCCTGACGTTGAACCGGCGATAAGACCGGCGTCAAAACCAGGGGCGTCGCAGGGCTGTCGGCGGCGGGCGCGGGACGTGAGTCTGGGAAAGCGTCATTATTCATGTCCGCATTGTAGTAGGGGGCGCCGAGTGGCGAAGAATCGATTCAGCAAAGCCTGGCTGCACGACCATATCAATGATCCCTATGTGAAGCTCGCGCAGAAGCATCAGTACCGTTCGCGCGCAGCATTCAAGCTGATTGGGATCGATGACGAAGAGCGTCTGATCCGCCCAGGAATGACCGTCGTTGATCTGGGCGCTACGCCGGGAAGTTGGTCGCAAGTCATTCGGGAGCGACTCGGTGGAGGGGCGCAGGGGGAGGTCCGAGGCCAAATCTTTGCGATCGATATCCTGCCGATGGAGCCCGTGGCTGATGTGACTTTCCTGCACGGGGACTTTCGCGATGATGCGGTCTTGGCGCAATTTGAGTCCTTGCTGCAAGGCGCCCCGGTCGATCTGGTGCTCTCGGATATGGCCCCCAACCTTTCGGGCGTTGGTCTGGCGGACGCCGCAAGAATGTCTCACGTGGTGGAGCTGGCCCTTGAGTTTGCGCAACGCCACCTGCAGCCGACCGGTTCGTTGCTGGTGAAATGCTTCCATGGCAGCGGCTACAGCCAATTGGTTGAGCGCTTCAAGGAGACGTTCGTAAGAGTTGTTCCCAAGAAGCCAAAGGCTTCAAGAGATGCGTCGGCCGAGACATTTCTCCTGGGCCGAACGCTGAAGGTTCCATCACGGGTGGGCAATGATCACAATCTGCCACCTTTGAGCCGCTGAGTGGCAGCCTCAAATCGAGGGTTCGTCAGGATTGATCGCTTTTTCCGACCTACAAACAGAGCACAAAAGAGTATTATTTTAGGTTCGTCTAGGTTAGTCCCCGTCAATCCTTACCCCTCATCGATTGACGATCGCAGGCAGGAGCCCAAGCGTTGAACAATATGTTTTCGAAGGCAGCCGTCTGGCTGGTGATCGCTCTGGTCCTATTTACGGTATTCAAGCAGTTTGATACCCGGCAGGCCCGAGGCGTTGATGTTCCTTATTCGGTCTTCATGGAAGACGCCAAGTCGGGCCGGATTGACTCCGTCGCCATTGATGGGCGGACTCTCCGCGCTCGGACCAAGGACAACCAGCCCTTGACCGTGTACTCGCCGGGCGACATCTGGATGGTGTCGGACCTGATGAAATTTGGCGTTAAGGTCCAGGCCAAACCCGATGAAGAGCAAAGCCTGCTGATGAGCATTTTTATCAGCTGGTTCCCAATGCTTCTTTTGATTGGGGTTTGGGTTTTCTTCATGCGCCAGATGCAAGGCGGTGGACGGGGCGGTGCGTTTTCATTCGGTAAAAGCCGGGCCCGGATGTTGGACGAAAACAACAATTCCATTACCTTCGCAGATGTCGCCGGATGTGACGAGGCCAAGGAAGAGGTCAAGGAACTCGTCGACTTTCTGCGGGACCCCAGCAAGTTCCAAAAGCTCGGCGGCAAGATCCCGCGCGGAGTCCTGATGGTGGGTTCGCCCGGTACTGGTAAAACCCTGCTCGCGAAGGCGATCGCGGGCGAGGCGAAAGTGCCGTTCTTCAGTATTTCGGGCTCGGATTTTGTCGAGATGTTTGTTGGTGTGGGTGCAGCCCGGGTTCGCGACATGTTCGAGAACGCCAAAAAGCACGCGCCTTGCATCATCTTTATTGATGAGATTGATGCAGTCGGCCGCCAGCGCGGTGCTGGCCTGGGCGGCGGCAACGATGAGCGCGAGCAGACGTTGAATCAGATGTTGGTTGAGATGGACGGTTTTGAGACCGGACAGGGCGTCATCGTGATCGCTGCGACTAACCGCCCAGATGTGCTCGATCCTGCGCTGTTGCGTCCAGGTCGTTTTGATCGCCAAGTGGTCGTCCCATTGCCTGATATCCGGGGTCGCGAGCAAATTCTCACAGTGCACATGCGCAAGGTGCCGATCGCGCACGATGTCAAAGCCGACATCATTGCGCGAGGTTGCCCGGGCTTCTCGGGCGCGGATCTGGCCAACCTGGTCAATGAGGCGGCCCTATTTGCCGCCCGTCGCAGCGCGCGCGTGGTCGAGCAGCAGGATTTTGAACGGGCCAAGGACAAAATTATCATGGGCGCCGAGCGGCGCAGCCTGGTGATGCCCGAAGACGAGCGGCGCAACACGGCCTACCATGAGTCAGGTCACGCCATCGTCGCCAAGTTGCTGCCAAAGACGACAGACCCGGTTCACAAGGTCACGATCATCCCTCGCGGCCGTGCACTTGGGGTCACCATGCAGTTGCCTGAAGGCGACCGTTACAGCATGGATAAAGAACGGATGCTCGCCACCATCGCTGTGCTCTTCGGTGGGCGCATCGCGGAAGAGTTGTTCATGAATCAAATGACGACTGGCGCATCGAACGATTTCGAACGTGCGACCCATCTGGCGCGGGACATGGTCACCCGTTACGGCATGAGCGCAGAGCTTGGGCCTATGGTCTACGCCGAAAACGAGGGCGAGGTCTTCCTGGGCCGCTCCGTGACGCGGCAGGTCAACGTGTCTGAGGCCACGATGCAAAAGGTCGATTCCGAAATGCGGCGGATCATCGATGAGCAGTATCAGGTGGCCTACAAGATCCTCGACGAGCATCGCGAAACAGCCCATCTCATGGCCAAAACGCTGCTTGAGTTCGAGACGATTGACGCGGAACAGATTGACGACATCATGGCTGGACGCGCTCCGCGTCCTCCGCGGGACTGGTCGCCGTCGGGTGGCACTGGGGCTGGTGGTTCTGGTGGCTCGCGCCCGGACGCCGCGCAAGTTGTTCCGGAGGCTGCGCCTGAGGTTCCGGTCGCTTAAGGGTCGCTTGCGGGTCGTTAAGGATAGTTAAGGGCCGTTTGGTTGGCGTCTTTTCTTGAGTGTGGGCGGTTTCGGCTCAGCCTAGATCGCCCGCTTGTGATGGGTATTCTGAACGTCACGCCGGATTCTTTTTCCGACGGTGGGCACTACGCGAGCCCGGATCTCGCAGTGAGGCATGCCCAGCAAATGGTCGCCGAGGGCGCCGATATGATCGATATCGGTGCAGAATCAACCCGACCGGGCGCTCAACCCATTGATTCCACTTCGGAACTGCGTCGACTGATGCCAGTTCTAGAGGCCCTTGGGTCGCTCGGCGTTCCTATCTCGATCGATACACGTCGACCAGGCGTAATGCGTGCCGCGCTGGCGCGGGGGGCAGACTGCATCAACGATGTCGAGGCCCTGCAGGCGGAAGGTGCCCTCGAGGCCGTGCGTGAGTCGAACTGTGCGGTTTGCCTCATGCACATGCAGGGATTGCCCCATACGATGCAGGCCGCTCCCAAGTATCTCGACGTAGTGGCAGAGGTCGGTCAGTTTCTGCGCGATCGTGTGCAGGTGGTTCGGCGTCTTGGGCTGGCAGCGAATCGCCTGTTGGTTGATCCGGGCATCGGCTTTGGGAAGACGCTCGAGCAGAATCTCGCGCTGATTGGGCGCCTCTCCGAACTCGCGCCGGGGGTTCCAGTTCTGATCGGCCTTTCACGCAAGCGGATGGTAGGTGACCTGACGGGCCGCCCGCTTTCGGAGCGGTTACCAGGGAGTGTGGGAGGCGCACTGGCTGCAATCGCGAGGGGCGCTGCGGTTGTTCGAGTGCATGATGTGGCGGCAACGGTCGATGCGTTGGGTGTTTGGCGAGCAGTGATGAGCGGACCCACGGAATTGAGGGGCAATGAACGATGACGCGTAAGTGGTTTGGTACCGATGGCATTCGAGGTCGGGTGGGCGAGACGCCAATCACCCCAGAGTTTGTGCTGCGACTGGGCTACTCGGCAGGCAGGGTCCTGGCCCATTCAGCGGACAGGGGTGAGCAAAGAGCTCCCCTCGAGGGGTCTGAGCAATCGTTTGGGCGGCGCAGTCGGCCGGTTGTTCTGATTGGCAAAGACACGCGCGTGTCCGGTTATTTACTCGAATCTGCGCTGCAGTCGGGGCTCGCCGCCGCCGGCGTGGACGTGATGCTCTCAGGGCCGCTCCCAACCCCCGCGATCGCGTATCTGACCCGGGCGTTGCGTCTATCGGCTGGCGTGGTGATCAGCGCGTCGCATAACCCGTTTGATGACAACGGCATCAAGTTCTTCTCTTCAGAGGGCGATAAATTGCCCGACGCCATTGAGGCCAGGATTGAGGCAGAACTGGATTTGCCGCTTGGTTGCGTTCCCTCGTATGAGCTGGGCAGAGCACGCCGCATCGACGATGCAGCAGGTCGGTATATTGAGTTTTGCAAGAGCACATTCCCTGCCGAACTCGATCTTCGGGGTCTCCGATTGGTCGTTGATTGCGCGCATGGAGCGGCTTATCACACAGCCCCGTCCGTTTTTCATGAGTTGGGCGCCGAAGTCATCCCGATCGGCGCGTCTCCGAACGGTCTAAATATCAATGACGGTGTTGGCGCGACTCATCCCGAATCCGTCGCCAAGGCGGTCGTGGCTCATGGGGCAGACTACGGCATTGCGCTCGATGGCGACGCCGATCGATTGGTTATAGCGGACCGGTCCGGGCGGATCTACAACGGCGATGAGTTGCTTTACGCGATCGTCATCGATCGCCTGCGCCGCGGGGCGGTCGCTGGCGCAGTTGGGACCCTGATGTCTAATCTGGGGCTAGAGCAGGCTTTAATGCGGCACGGCGTGGGATTTCAGCGCGCGAAAGTCGGTGACCGCTACGTCCTCGAAATGCTTCGGGCTCGGGGCTGGCTCTACGGTGGGGAATCCAGCGGGCATCTGCTGGCCCTCGATTGCCACTCGACCGGCGACGGCGCGATCAGCGCGTTGCAAGTCCTCGCCGCCATCCGTTCAAGCGGGCTCGAACTCGCTGAACTCATTGGCGATATGGTCCTGATGCCCCAAAGGTTGCTCAACGTTCGGGTTAGACCAGGGTTCGACTGGGGCAGCCACGCACCGTTGCGTCGTGCGCAAGCCGAGGTTGAAGCCGAACTCCAGGATCGTGGTCGCGTGCTGATTCGAGCGTCTGGGACCGAACCTGTCTTGAGACTCATGGTTGAGGTCAGTGATGCCGAATTGGCCGATCAATTGGCCCAACGACTGGCCGATGCCGTACAAGTCGCCTGAGTTCTGTTACACTCTCGCCTCTTTCGGGGCGTAGCTCAGCCTGGTAGAGTGCTTGCTTTGGGAGCAAGATGTCGGAGGTTCGATTCCTCTCGCCCCGACCATCCGTCTCCAGGTTCATTTCGGCGTTTTTGGGCTGAACCTTCGTCGGATGTCCGAGTTAGATCCCCGGGCTTTCTGCCCGTAGCTCAGTTGGATAGAGCATCAGCCTTCTAAGCTGAGGGTCACAGGTTCGATTCCTGTCGGGCAGGCCAGTTTCCGCGCTGCGCTTGTACGGTTTTTGCGGTCGGTGGTGGCTGTAGCTCAGCGGTAGAGTCCTGGATTGTGATTCCAGTTGTCGTGGGTTCGAATCCCATCAGCCACCCCAATATGACCTCTGATCAGAGGGTCGCGCTGCGCCTCCCCAACCCTTCCGCAATCAGCGCCAGTAGTAAGGAATTGAGCGATACGCCCTCAGTTTTTGCTCGGGCAGTGAGTTGCATGTGCATTGATCGTGGGAGTCGCGCCAAAACTTTGCCAGACGCAGACGCCGGGGTGAAGTCGTCCACCTTGAAAACCGGGTTCGGGACTTCTTGCCCCATATCTGCCATCGCACTGACTGTGGCGATGAAGGCTTCTCGTCCATCCGCGATCGCTTCAAGTTCGGTTTGCCCGTCTGCTATCACGCCTGGGATGTCTGGCATGCTAAACATAAAGCCGCCGCCGTCAGTCGCATCAATGGGGCTTATCACATAGCTGTAGGCTTCGAACGAGAAGGCAGGGTTAACTTTTGTGACTGTCTTGACGGTCATGGCTCACTCCTGAATTTGATCAATGAGGGCAACGAAGCGCCTGATGTAGATGGCCTTAACCGGTCGATGGGCCGGTACGGATAGCGTGCCCTTGACCGAAGGATGAGAAAAAACGTGATGGCTGCCCCCGGTGCTTCGAATTTCCATGCCGTAACGCTTGGCAACCGTGAGCAGATTCGCCATCGTCCAGTCATTCGGGTTCAGACGCATTGCAGCCAGCAATTTGATTGCTGTGCTCATCGTTAGAGCGATATCACTGAGAATATCATAGCGCAAATCCCGCCGATCTTGGATTCGCCACACGTTTTCTAACGGGGGGTGCCGCGATCGGAGTGGTCGAGGCGTTGGCAAACGACCATGCCGATGGCATGGGTTGTTGGATCAAACTCCAGAAACGGTAACGGCCGTGGCAGCCCGCCTACTTTTTGTTTCGATCGATTTGATTACCAATCAAACCGCCCACAGCGGCCCCTCCAACGGCGCCCATCGTGCTACCGCCACCGAGAACAGAGCCTGCGACGCCGCCGACGACGGCCCCGGTTGCCGTGCTTTTTTCACGACTTGTCATGTGGCCGCACGCGCCCAACGACATCGCGGATGTTGCGATGACGGAAACCAAAATCAAACGCTTGTTCATGATTGTTCGCTCCTTTGCAAAATGATCAACCGTGTCTGGCGATCATTTGGAATTCAGCAATTTGGCGTCCTGAACCGGACCGATTTGGCTCCCAAGAGGGCGGCGGCCGCAATGAATCAGGCGTGCTCTGTCACCAGGACCGTCACGACACATAGCGCGAGAATTCCGATCCAAATACCGCGGTTATTGCGCTCGATAAACTTCAGCACATGATCCTCGAGCGTTGGTCGATGGCCCGGGCCTGCGGTTTCCAAAGCGGTCGGTGGAGTCACAGCGGAGGATGTCTCGGGCTCGGCGCTGTGGTTCGATGAACTCGTGTTGGTCTTAGTCGATGACTGCATGGATCGCCTGATGGTTGGTCATTCGCCGAGTTGATTTCGGTATGCCCTCGGAGTTCAATAAGATGGCACTCGAGGGAGTAACAATTTCATATGACGCACGCACAAGCAATTGTTTTTGAATCTCCGCAGCAACTTTCAGTGCAAACGCTCGAACTCAAGCCCTTCGAAGCCAATGATCTGGAGGTCGAAGTTGGGTTCAGTGGTATCAGCACTGGGACCGAGCGCCTCTTGTGGGATGGCACCATGCCGCCGTTTCCTGGCCTCGGATATCCGCTGGTTCCTGGCTATGAAACGGTTGGGACGGTTGTTCGAGTTACCGCACCGATGGTTGCTTCGACCGGTGGTTCGGCCTCCATCGCCGTGGGTGAGCAGGTTTTTATTCCGGGCTCATATAGTTTTCAGGGGGTCCGAAATATTTTCGGCGGGGCTGGGTCTCGTTTGATTGTTCCGCATGACCGCGTTGTGCGTGTCGCACCCGAGTTGGGGCCAGAAGCGGTGCTGCTTGCGCTGGCAGCCACTTGTTACCACACGATTTCTCTTGGAGGTGCCCGCGAACCCATGATCGCACCCGATCTGATTGTTGGCCATGGCGTGATGGGGAGGTTGTTGGCTCGAATCACGCTGGCGCTCGGTCTTCCAGCGCCGACTGTCTGGGAAACGCAATCTGCCCGACGCGAGGACGCGATCGGCTACAAGGTTGCTGACCCAAAAGACGATGCCCGTCGTGACTATCGAGCAATTTATGACGTCAGCGGTGATGCCTCTATTTTGAATCGCCTCATTGCCTGTTTGGCGCCCGGGGGCGAGGTGGTGTTGGCCGGTTTTTACAAGAGCGATCTCAGTTTCGTATTTGCGCCTGCGTTCATGCGTGAGGCGCAGATCCGTGTCGCTGCCCAATGGAAGAAACACGACCTGCTGGCGGTGACGGCACTCGTTGAGCGCGGTGCCCTCTCACTCGAAGGTTTGATCACGCATACATTCCAACCGGGCCAGGCCCGCCAGGCTTACGAAATTGCGTTCGGCGATGTGCAGTGCCTCAAGATGATGATCGACTGGCGGGTTTGATGCACTCGCCAAATAGCGCCCCGAAGCACTCGCCGAATCCGCAGCGGATCATCGTTCTTGGCGCGACGGGAACGATTGGGGTAGCAACGGTCAATGCCCTGGTGCAGCGCGGACACCAGGTCGTCTGCTTCGTGCGACCACGTTCCGGCGCCGCTAGGGCGTTAGGGCCGCAAGACAGCCAACACTTGCTGCCTGGGGCAACTGTTCGGTTTGGCGAGATCACCGATCCCGACGCATTCGCGCGTGATGGGCTTTGTGGCGAGCGATTTGACGCGCTCGTTTCATGCCTTGCATCGCGCACGGGGGTGCCTGAGGATGCCTGGGCGATTGATCATCGAGCCCATGTGCACGCGCTCGATGCGGCGCGCAAGGTGGGCGTGCGCCAGGTCGTTCTTCTTTCTGCTATCTGTGTCCAGAAGCCCATTCTGGCCTTTCAACAGGCAAAACTGGCCTTCGAAAAGACGCTGATTGAATCGGGGCTTATCTACTCGATTGTCCGGCCGACGGCTTTTTTTAAGTCGCTCTCGGGACAGGTCGATCGGGTCAAACGCGGCAAACCTTTTCTGGTCTTTGGCAACGGCGAGCTAACGGCATGCAAACCGATTAGTGATCGAGATCTGGCCAATTACTTAGCCGATTGTCTGGATGATGAAAGGCTTCATAACCGGATTCTCCCGATCGGTGGCCCGGGCGAAGCGATAACGCCCCGACAGCAGGGAGCGCACCTATTCGGGCTGCTGCATAAGCCGCCCCGATTCAAGCAGGTGCCCGTTGCACTGCTGGATGCGATCGTCACGGGACTCGGCGCGATGGGCCGCTGGATCCCCCCGCTTGCAGCGAAAGCCGAGCTGGCCCGGATCGGACATTATTACGCGACTGAATCCATGCTCGTGCTAAATCCTGAAACCGGGGGTTATGACGCCGCAGCGACACCTTCGACAGGATCCGATACCCTGTTCGACTTTTACGCGGATCTGGTCAGCGGCACCGTATCTGCCGAGCGTGGCGACCACTCTGTTTTTTAAGATGACTCAATCTGTCGAGCCGCGACCCGCGGCGATGCGATTCATTCTGCTAACCGTACTGATCGACATGGTGTCGATCGGACTGATTGTTCCGGTCCTGCCGGCTCTTGTTGGCAGCTTCACGATCAACCCAGCCGATCAGAGCTTGTGGTTTGGCGTCGTCATGTTCGCCTTTGGAATTGCTAATTTCTTCGGATCTCCCCTGCTTGGCGCTCTTTCGGACCATTACGGGCGCAGACCGGTCCTGTTGTTGGGTTTTTGTGGTCTCGCGCTCAACTTTTTTGCAACGGCCTTGTCCACAGCGCTATGGATGCTCATTGCGGTGCGTTTGGTCGGAGGCGCGATGCAGGCCAATGCGGCGGTCGCGAATGCCTATGTGGCCGATATTACGCCTCCGGAGCAGCGCGCGAAGCGCTTTGGGATGTTGGGGGCGATGTTCGGGCTCGGATTCATCATTGGGCCGGCGCTGGGGGGGCTTCTAGGTTCGATCAATCTGCATTTACCCTTTTTCGTCGCGGGCACTCTTGCGCTGGTGAACTTACTTTACGGTTACTTCGTTTTGCCGGAGTCGTTACCCCAAGAGCGGCGTCGCCCGTTTAAGTGGTCCGCGGCGAATCCAATCAACACCTTGCGCTCGCTCGCCAGACTTGAGGGCGTCGGGCTATTGATTCTGGTCGTTGGGTGTACCGGATTGGCTCAGGGTGTTTTATATAACAGCTGGGTTCTTTATAACGAATTTAAGTTTGGCTGGAGTTCTCTCCAAAATGGCTGGTCGCTGGCGGCCGTCGGTGTAGTTTCCGTCTTGGTCCAGGGGGTCTTGCTTGGACCTCTCATCAAGCGGTTTGCAGCCCCCCGGCTGACCGTCATTGGGCTGGTGTCGTCGACGATCGCCTATGCCGCCTGGGGGGCTGCCACCGAAGGTTGGATGATGTACGCAGTGGTGTTTTGTAACCTGCTCGGATTCACGGTCACCGCTTCAATTCAAAGCCTGATTTCGGCGGCGGCTGACGCGAAAAATCAGGGCGAAACGATGGGGTCCGTCAGCTCAATCAACAGTTTTATGGCGGTGATCGCGCCCCTGATCAGTGCGCCGCTATTGGGCATGGTGTCCCACCTGCCGCCTGGCGACTGGGCAATTGGGACGCCCCTTTATTTTGGAGCCGTGTTGCAGGGTGCGGGGCTTGTGCTGGCCTGGCTCCATATTCGACGTGCGGTCTGACGGGCAGTCTGAAGGGCCGTCAGTGGAAACTGTGATGCAAAGATTCCGCACGCCCGTCACCTTAATAGGGGGCCACGCAAACCTGGTGCCCCTGGAAACTGTTCATCATGACGATCTGGTGCAAGCAGTGAAGGACGGGGCATTGTGGGAACGCTGGGTCACCGCGATTCCGGCGCCCGAAAATATGGCAGGCGAAATTGCGCGTCGTCTTGATCTTCAAGAACTCGGAACCATGCTGCCCTTTGCAATCATCGTGGCTGGTCGGGCGGTCGGCATGACCACGTTCATGAACATCGATGCGGCCAATCGACGGGTTGAAATCGGTTCAACCTGGCTTCGACAGAGTGTCCAGCGAACCCCGGTGAATACCGATTGCAAGCGCTCCCTACTGACGTATGCATTCGAGACACTCGACTGTATTGCCGTTGAGTTCCGAACTCACCGTTTCAACCATCAGAGCGTGCGTGCGATCGAGCGCTTGGGTGCTCGGTTGGATGGCGTCTTGCGTAGCCACCAGATCAACTTGCATCCACTGGCGCCGCAAACCCTGAGAGACACCTGCGTCTACAGCATCATCGCGGGTGAATGGCCGACCGTTAAAGCGCACCTTGATCATCAGTTGGGCCGTCGCGGCGGTTGAACCGCTTCGATAACCGATTACGCCGCAGCACGATGCACGCTTTCTGGATGGTGTTGGGGGCGTTTCTGTTTGCGAGCATGGGCGTTTGCGTCAAGATGGCGTCCGCCGAATTCACCACCGCCGAGCTGGTCTTTTATCGGGGCGTGTTTAGTACCTTGCTCGTCTGGATCGTCATGCGTTGGCAGGGCGTTGCGATGCGTAGCGACGTGCCGTGGATGCATGCATGGCGCAGTTTTATCGGAAATCTCTCGCTTGCCGCTTGGTTTTTCGCAATCACCGTTCTGCCGCTACCGACTGCGATGACGCTGAATTACACCAGCAGCATGTGGATGGTGGTGTGGATTTTGGGCGTTGCCCTTTTCCGAGGCAACGACTGGATTCGCCAGGGGCCGAGGATGATTGCGGTACTGCTGAGTTTTGGCGGCGTTGTGATGGTCTTGCATCCGACGCTAGCGCAAGACCAGTGGCTTGGCGGCCTTCTGGGTCTGGCATCGGGGGTCACGGCAGCGATGGCCTATCTGCAGGTGGCCTCATTGGGCAAAGCGGGTGAGCCCGAGGCTCGTACAGTTTTCTATTTTGCATTGGGCTCGGCGGCGCTCGGGCTGATTGGGATGGGATTCACCGGCGTCACGCCTTTGAACGCGCAGACTTGGTCGGCCGCCCCGTGGCTGATTCCGATTGGCGTCTTGGCCGGGTTAGGGCAGCTATGCATGACCCGCGCGTACAACCTAGGCTCAACGATCCTAGTCGCCAATCTTCAGTACAGCGCGATCCTTTTCGCGTCGTTCTATAGCCTGGTTCTTTTTGGCGATCAGATTCCGGCATTGGGATGGGCCGGCATGGCCTTGATTATTGTGAGTAACGTTGTCGGCTCAGTCCTTCAGGAGAAGGGCAGATCTGCGAGCGCAGCCAGCCGTTTATAAAGGTAGGAACGGGAGATTCCGAGCTCCGCAGCAGCCCGTTTTTTGTTGCCACCACAGCGCTGGAGTGCAGCCCGGATCAGGTTTTCTTCGACCCGTGTCAACGACTCGCTGACCGAATCGGGTTTAGTGGGGGTCTGTAAGTCGAAGTCAGCGGGCCCGATGGGGTCTGTTTCAGCAAAGATCGCGGCGCGCTCCACCACATGCATCAACTGGCGCACATTGCCGGGCCAATCCTGTTGCTGCAGCAACTGAATCGCGGCAGTCGAGAGCCTGCGGACCGCAACACCGTGACGTTGTGCGAAGCGCTTGAGCGCTTGTCGGGCGAGCGCAGGAATGTCTTCGAGGCGATCACGCAATGGGGGTAACGGGATCGTCACTGCGCTGACCCGATAGAACAGATCGAGTCGGAATCGGCCCTCATCAATCAGGCGCTGAAAATCCCGGTTGCTGGCGCTGATCAGACGGAAATTTGAGATCCGCGATCCTTGGCCGCCAATGCGTTCGTAACTGCCATCTTCGAGTACTCTAAGAAGCTTGACCTGCATCTCGAGTGGCATGTCGCCCAGTTCGTCCAGAAAGAGCGAACTCCGGTCGGCTTGCTCGACCTTGCCGCGTCGGCCTTTGCGTTCGGCCCCCGTGAATGCACCCGCTTCGTACCCAAAAAGTTCGCTTTCGACGAGATTCGCTGGCAATGCGGCGGCATTAATCATCACGAGAGCCTCCTCGCGGCGGGGACTCAACTGGTGAATGGCCTGCGCAACGAGTTCTTTCCCGGTTCCGCTCTCGCCGACCAGTAACACGGGCACATCAAGCGGTGCGACCTTGAGGATTTGCTGCTTGAGCCGCCTCATGGCTGGGCCATCGCCGATCAACTGGTCCAGGCCGACGCTACGCTCTCGCAGGCTGCTGAGTTCACGACGGTAGTACTCAACCTCAGAACGCAGACGTGAAAGTTCAGCCGATAGCGTCTGGAGTTGTTCTGGCCCTTTGAACATCACCTGTCCGATGGCGCCGACCACCTCGCCGCAGCTGCCCTGGACGGGGATACGGGTGACAACCCTCGAGGTGTCTTTCATGACCTGTAATTGGCCGATTTCGGCCCGGCCGTTGCGTGCAACTTCATGCAGTCGGGTGTTTTCGATGACCTGCGTGACATGCTTGCCGAGTCCGCCGCCTGCGGGTAGGCCAAAAAATCGTTCATGAACTGGGCTGATGTACCGAACGATGCCTTCGCGGTCAACGACGGTCAGCGCCTCGTAGGGGTTCGTTAACAGGTGGCGCAGGATGTCACCCGCGAACTCAACCGTTGCCGCAAATTCGAACAGCGAATCATTGGGTTCGCGCATCATGACGACGATTGCAGTCGCGTCTGGGGTGCGGTAAGCCACGGCAACCAGCGGCCCGAACTGGTCGCTGATACTGAACACGCGTTGATCAGAACGTTCGGCCAACATCCAGCCCTCAATGATTCGGGTGGCAAATCTGGGGTTGGTTGCGATTCCACTTGCAAAGCGCGTCTTGCCTTCCTGGTCGATGATGAGGAAGCCGCGATGTTGCGGATCGAATCCGGCGTTTGGAGCGTTCATGAACGTGACTCTTGGCGGGCTGGTGCAGGGTTGTTTTGTGACCATAGTGTATTCGGCGAAGACACTTCTGTTCTGGCAGTGGCTTGGCGCCGGGCGTCAAGGGGGGCGCTACGGACTTGGAGTGCCTAAATCGCCGGTGGCACGGCCATTGCAACGACCACTCATTAATTTGGGTTATCCATCGCGAGTTTTATTAAATGTCTGGTTCGTCGTTCGGTTTTGAGTTGGATGCAACTGCTGGTGCTAGAACCGGTTCTGATTCCATCGGTACGCCGGCGCGACCCGTCGATTCGCTGCCTCTTAAGCAGAGCGCGTCGTTGGACTTGCTGGCAGGGGTCAAGGTGCTCGACCTCACGACATCGATCGCAGGGCCCTATGCCGGGCAGTTGTTGGGCGATCTGGGTGCCGAGGTTTTGAAGGTCGAACGGCCCAGTCAGCCGGATGACTCGCGGGCCTGGGGCCCGCCGTTCCTGGATGGAGAATCACTCTGGTTTTTGAGTGTTAATCGGAATAAGCGCGGTGTTGCGATCGACTACGGGAAGGACGCTGGGCATGCGTTGCTGATGCGTCTGGTGGCGCAGGCCGATGTGGTGATCCTTAACCTCGTTGGGCGGGTTCAGCAAAAGTTGGGGCTTGATTCAGCGTCACTGGCGGCCGTGAATAGCAAGCTCATTCATGTTTCGATCACGGGGTTCGGGCTCGACGGGCAGCGCTCGGACTTGCCGTGTTACGACCTTATCGCCGAGGGTTGGTCAGGCGTCATGGATATGACAGGCGAGGCTGAAAGCCCACCCCAAAAAATCGGAACTCCGGCGGCGGACCTGTTGGCGGGGCATGACGCCGCGATGGCCGTGATGGCGGCGTTGCTGCGGCGTTCGCGTGATGGACGCGGCTGTGTCGTGGATGTTTCGATGATGGAAAGCATGGCGCGGTTCATGGCGCCCAGATTGGTGCCATACCTGGGCACCGGGGAGGTCATGCGCCGCTCGGGTGGCCGCGACAGCGTCATCGCGATCTATCAGGTCTTTGAAACCGCCGATGAGCCCATGACTCTCGCGCTGGGTAATGATGCAATCTGGCGCCGTTTTTGGGTCGCTGTCGGCGAACCTCAAATCGCTGACACAGTCGACTATGCGACCAACGCTCTGCGCCGGTCTGCTCGCGAAACGATCGTCAAGCGAATTTCCGGTTTGTTACTGACCCAGCCGCGAGCGTATTGGCTTCGGGTCCTTGGCGAGGCTCGAGTACCCGCGGGTCCGATTCAGCGTCTTGACCAATTTGCGACGGATCCTGAGTTGCAGGATCGCGGCTTTTTGTATGCGAGTGAGCGCGGGGATTCGCGCCTCCCCCAAGTCGGTTTGGGAATTCGTTTTGACGGCTGTACCGAAGGGAGTCAGATTCCGCCGCCCGTTTTGGGGGCTGATACCGAGGCGGTTCTGGAATCATGGTTAAGTCTGGACTCCGACGAAATCGCCCAACTTAGCGCGCAACACATCATTTGAATCAAAAAGATCGAGTCACCATGGATTTCGCAGAAATCACTTACCACGAAGATGGCCCGATTGGGACGCTGACACTCAACCGTCCGCAGGACGGCAATATGTTCACGCCGCTGATGTGCCATGAAATTCGTGACTGTATCAACGCGGTGCGGCGCGAAACGAGAACCCGCGTGCTGGTAATCACTGGGGCTGGAGACCGATTCTTTTGTATCGGTGGTCGCAAAGAGGGAATGGAAGACACCCTGCTGTACGCCGGGGTCCTGCCAACACTCGAAATGTACGAAAGTATTGATCGATTACAAAAACCAGTTATTGCTTCGGTGAACGGCTTTGCAGTTGGCGGGGGTAACGTGCTCCAGATGGTGTGTGACCTCACCATTGCAAAGGAGAGCGCCGTATTCCGGCAGGTCGGGCCGATGATGGGTAGCTTCGATGCCGGTTATGGCACCTGGTACCTGGAAGATCTCGTCGGAAAAAAACGGGCAAAGGAGATGTGGTACCGCAACCCTAAAATAAGCGCCCGCGAGGCGCTTGATTGGGGGCTGGTCAATCAGGTCGTTCCCGACGCAGAGTTGGCTGAGGCCACCCGAAAGATGGCTCTTGAAATCGCCGACCGGGGTGCCTTTGCGCTGGCGTCCATCAAGGCCGCTTTCAATGCACGCCATGGCGGCGTCGGGGGCTTGTCACGAATGGCCCATGACCTTCTCCTGCGTGGCTATCTGGACACCGACGAGCATCACGAACTCGCCGAGGCCTTTGCGCAACGTCGGGCACCCGATGCCGATAAGTTCGGTCACTGACGCTCCAACGGTGCGCTAAGCGTGGCGAAGATACTGACGCTGCATTCGCCGGCCGAGGCCCGCCGGCATTACAACGCCAAGACCTGGCAATCCGAGACGATGTACGGATTGCTTGTGCGGCATGCGGCTGAACGTGGCAATCGGTTTGCGTGTCGTGACGCAGGGATCCGACTCACGTGGTTACAAATGCTGATCTGGGTCGATGCGGTGGCTTCCGCGTTGCATCAGGCTGGTCTATGCGAAGGCGATCGGGTATCGGTCTGGCTGCCAAGTCGGGTTGAATCGATCGTCGTCTTTCTGGCCTGCTCGCGGAATGGTTATATCTGTAACCCTTCTTTGCATCAGAACTATACGGTTGCTGAGATTGAAACCCTGCTCAGTCGAATCGACTGCCGCGCCCTCATCGCCCAGATGAATTACGGCGCCGATTCGGATCAGTTCGATATCTTTGAACGGGCACTTGCCAACCCCACCATGCGGGTCGTGTTCGCGCTGTCTGGTCGCCTAGGGGCAGCGGATTCAGGGGACTTGCCACCGGGCGCTGTGGCGTTCCCCACCCCGACGGGGTTGAATGAATCGGCTGGGTCCGAGGGCTCGGCGGTTGCCTTAACCGTCAAACCGTCCATCAAACCTGTTACCGATCCGGACAAGCTGGTCTATCTTGCATTTACCAGTGGGACGACCGGGCCTCCCAAGGGGGTGATGCATAGCGACAATACGCTGCTGGCGAATGGCCGAGCCATGGTCGCGGACTGGTCGCACGATGACAGCACAGTCCTTCTGAGCCTTAGTCCGATGAGCCACCATATTGGTACCGTCGCACTTGAGCAAACGATGGTTTGTGGCTGCGAACTCGTCGTTCATGACCCGCGGCTTGGACGGTCTGCTCTCGACTGGATTCTCGAGACCGGTGCAACCTATGTCATGGGCGTGCCGACCCATGCAATGGATTTGTTGCACGGGTTGCAGCAACGCGGAATGAATCAACTCGGACAGGTCAGAGTGTTCTACATGGCGGGAGCCCCGATCCCGCAGGAGACTGCTCAACGCTTCGTGGTGATCGGTGTGACGCCGCAGAACGTTTACGGCATGACTGAAAACGGTTCGCATCAGTACACCTTACCTGGGGATCCGACGGACGTAATCGTCAAGACCTGCGGCCGCGCCTGTCATGGCTACGAGATTGCTTTGTGGTCGCAGGAGAATGCCGACATTCCCGCGGCACCCGGTGAAATCGGTGAAATTGGCGGTCGCGGAGCCGTTTTGATGTTGGGCTATTTCGCGAATCAACAAACGACCGAGCGTTCATTCAATTCGTCGGGTTGGTTTATGAGCGGAGACCTGGGCCAACTTGATGAGCGCGGCAATTTGCATATCGTTGGTCGTAAGAAAGATTTGATCATTCGTGGCGGGCATAACATTTATCCTGCACAGATCGAAGACTTGGCCCACCGCCATCCCGCCGTCAAGAAGGCCGCTGCGTTTGCGGTTGCAGATGAGCGACTGGGTGAAAAAGTCTGCCTCGCGCTGATTGTGGAAGGCCCCGCGCTGGCCGCGGAAGAATTGCTCGAACATCTGGCGCAATCGGGGCTCTCAAAATTCGATATGCCCGAGTATTACCTGGTGATGGATGAATTCCCTCTGACACCGAGCGGCAAGATTCTGAAGCGCGAACTGATGGCCTGGACTCAGGCTGGTCGGATCCAACCGCACCCGGTCCGCTACAAGGCGAAGTCTGTCTCATGATTGAACTCACTTACCCTGAGGAATTTGCGCTCTTGACGATCGCTCGGCCAGAGGCCCTCAATGCCCTCTCGTTCGCGTTGCTCGACGATATTGGACGGGCGATTGATCAGGTTGCAAAGTCCAGCGCCCGCGCATTGATTGTGACCGGCAGCGGCGAACGGGCCTTTTGCGCCGGTGCCGATATCAAGGAATTGCAGCATCGCGATCTGGCTGCCCAACGCTCAGGGGCTGAGTTCGGGCAGGCCGTATTCGCCCGCCTCGACCGTTTGCCGATCGCTTCGGTCGCCCTGGTCAATGGGTTTGCATTTGGCGGGGGCTGCGAGCTGGCACTCGCCTGCACCTTTCGATTGGCGACCCGAAACGCAAAATTCGGCCTACCCGAAATCAAGCTTGGCTTGATTCCGGGCTACGGTGGTACCCAACGTTTGCCGCGTGTCGTTGGCCCATCGCGTGCGCTCGAACTGATGATGACCGGGCGCACTGTTGGAGCCGAAGAGGCGCTCGGCATCGGCTTGGTTAATCGGCTGGTCGAGGCGCCAGCACTCGAGGCGGCTTTCAGTTTTGCGAGGGAGTTTTCGGGCTACGGTCTTCTGGCCCAGCAGTTCGTTCGCGAGGCCGTTCAGCGGTCCTCCGAT
>Ga0214921_10004209_pt1 | contig 21367 bp, 18 predicted proteins | sample LL1505_MetaG_FD_177992 | JGI IMG/M metagenome (GOLD analysis project Ga0214921, IMG submission 177992) | Freshwater microbial communities from Lake Lanier, Atlanta, Georgia, United States - LL-1505 | ecosystem: Environmental > Aquatic > Freshwater > Lake | place: USA: Georgia | collected...
TGGGAAAGGAGTGTTAATAATGTTGTGATTGATGTATTTTTTCCAGTCATTTCCGGAGTATTGTCTAACGATATTAATGTTGTTGAAGAAATGTGATGAGTTATTTTGATTAATAGCGTCAGCTAAATCGTGTAGAGAGTTTATCATTATTTTTTATTAATTATAATAAAACTTTAAATAATAAGTTTATTAAATTTTTAAAAATGAATTTAATGTAATAAAAAATTTAAAAGAAAATGGCTGATAAAAGAGAGAGATCAAGAGCAAAAAGGGTATATAAGAATAAAATTTGCGAAGAGCCAGAGATAGAAGTAGAGACCGAAGTAGAGTCAGATAGTATAATAGATAATTTAAAGAAGAAAATTTTGTCATTAGAATTATCTCTAAAGTTAGAGTGTCTTAAAACAAAGATATTTCAGTCAATAATAGAGCAGAAGACAGACTTAAAAATACCAAAGGATATAATAGAATATAAGGAAGGAGTTATTAATATTAATACATATAATTTGGATGGAAAAATGCCAATTATAGTTCATAATTTTATTAAGGAGACTAGGGCACAACATCATGAACCCGAAACTGATAAATCAACATCTCCAGATATTCAGCGCAAAAGTAGTGTTAAATCAAGATTTCGGACAGTAAAAAATGAGATAGAATTGACAGAGGAGAAAGGTTTGGAACAGTTGGTGCAAAAAATAGATGCTACTCATAAAACAATACAGACAAAGAGAGATTTATTAAAACCTGAAAAGATGACAAAGATACATGGACCCCAAGGATTAGAGGAGTGTTTCAAGAATATTACAGAGACTAAATCATATGCAATTCCTTTAAAGAATATGTTGAAGAAGAGGTTAGAGATTATGAATAGTTTGACTATTGAGGAATATAAAAAGTTGATAAATGATAATATAGAGATGGTGGATAAGATATTTATAACAAAAGGATATAATACAGCAAAGAGGATATCAATAATATCAAAGGGATTGTCTCCATTTGAGACACGATTGGTTTCTTATGGAAAATATGATAAGCCTATAGAGTTTGATGATAGACAAAAGATAAAGGTATATTTTGAAATATCAAGTTTATATCCTCAACGATATGTGCCATTTGATAAAGAAGAGGTATCAAAGAGGTTTTTTAATTATAGCATTGCTCTATTTACGGTAAAAGAGTGTATTGAGATATTTTTGTTTAATGTGTATGAGTTTTATAATATTATATATATTCCGTATAAAAAATCTGATTCAACTGATCCATATAGTTTTTATATATTAGAGAAAATAGAGGATTCAAAAAGATATTGGAGTTTGGATTCTAGATTGGAAGAGATTACAATAGCATTTTCAACAAATATAAAAGCGTATTGTATTAGTCTATTTAGACATATATATTTTAATATATTTCAGGATAATTTATATAGAGCTAATTATTCGTCGGTGTCGTCGGTAGCTGAGTATGAGTGTGGTCAGTTAGTTCAAAATATAATGGTATTATCTGATTTTATGAAAATAAATTCAATTATAAGAGCTAGTGTAAAAGAAAAGGCTACATTTAATCCAACAGATAAAGATAAGGTAAATTATTCACAGAATGATAAGATGCAGCAAAAGAGGTTTTTGGAAGAGGATATGACAGAGGCGACAGAGGAGAGTTGTTTTTCATCTATATGTCAAATGTTTGATGGTATAAAGAGAGAAGAATGTAGTAGTTTTTATAATAAAAATATATAATAAATATTTATAGCTTAAATAATTAAAGATTATTATAAAATGAGTAAAAGAATATTGTCGGATATAAATACTGAGAATATTATAGATTCAGCAAGACCAAGAAAAAAATCTAAAACAAATTATGATGAGAAAAGTAGTGAAAGTGAAGAAATAATTGAAGAAGAGTCATTAAATGATGATGAAGTATCTTCTGGAGATAGTCTTTATACAGGAGACATGGAAGACGAACTGGAAAAATTAAAGTTAGAAGATCCAGAAGCATATAAGTCTTTTATTGAAACAAAAGCCGAGATTATAAAAACAGAGCCCAATATAGTTAATATATTAAAAGAGCCTTTGTTGTTAAAGACACGAGCTAGATTAGTTCAAATGTATGAGATATATGCTAATATACAGCCATCATCAGAAGAGTGGTTAGATTTACGTGATAGGATAAATAATTTATATAAGAAAGGAAAGGAAGATTATATACAGTATTCAAAATTTTCTACGGAGGATCATATAGATATGGAGAGAAAGGCATCTGAAATTTCAGATATACCAACAGAGTTAAGTATAAAGTATAAGATATTACAGTTAAATACTTCTCAAGAGAATAAAGCGGTAATATATAGGAAATATAATGAGATGATGTTATGTGATGATAGTCATGATAATGAAGAAAAGATGAAGATGAAAAGATGGATTGAATGGGCTATTTCAATGCCGTTTGATAATTTAAAAGTTAATAGTTTTGGTTCTGATATGTCAAGATTAACGTTATTTTTAAAAGATATAAAAAAACGTATGGATGAAGAACTATATGGAATGCAAAAGATAAAAGAACAATTATTATTATTTATAAATGCAAAAATTTTAAACCCAAATATGAAAAAATGCACTCTTGGTTTAATAGGATCTCCAGGAACGGGGAAAACAACTATAGCTAGATTATTAGCGACGCTGTTAGACTTTCCTTTTGAGCAGATATCATTTGGTGGAGTATCAAATAGTGATTTCTTAAAAGGGCATGCATATACGTATATTGGTTCTGAACCAGGTATTATCACAAAATCATTAAGAAATATGAGATATAAGAATGGTATAATATTTTTTGATGAATATGAGAAGATATCCGATAATAAAGATATATGTTCTGCCTTATTACATATAACAGATCCAAGTCAAAATACTGATTTTACAGATAATTATCTAAGTGGTATTAAAATGGACTTATCTAATATGTGGTTTATATATTCAATGAATTCATTTCCAGAAGATTCGGCATTACGAGATAGAATTTTTATTATTGAAATAAATGGATATTCTCATAGTGATAAGATTAATATGGTGAGAGACTATGTATTACCAAAGACATTGAAAAATTTGAAACTTAATAATGGTGATATAATTATGAAAGATTCTACAATAGATTATTTTATTAGAAGAACAGAGTTGTCTAGTGATAAAGGAGTTAGAAATTTAGAACATAATATAACTGATCTATGTAGTAAAATATCTTTTATAATTTTACATCAAAATGAAAAGGGGGAATTAACAGACTTTTTTAATTCAAAATCTGAAACAATATCATTTGATATTAAGCAAAAGATATCATATCCAGTCACAGTGACAAGTGATATGATTGAAAAAATGACTAAACCGGTTAGTTCTATTAGTGACTCAATTAGCCATATGTATTTATAAGATTTTATATGAAATATTTCATATAAAATTTAATATATGGTTCCGTCGTCGTGTTGTATAGCGTAGTTTAATGCGTCTAAAATGTCGCTATCTGGATAAGTATTAAAAAATATGTGATCTATATATATAAAAGCCCATCTGTGATTTTTTGTAGCGATTAAAGCTATTTCCTTATCCTTTTTAAAGTGAGGAGCAAAACGTATAGCGATACCGCATTGTGTAACAGCGACTTTAACTAAAAATTTGTTTAAAAGTAGAGAAGGACTTACAAATTCAAGAGACCTGCCGTTTTGAGCCACAGCAATTAAAGCTAGATGTAAATTATTTTTAAATATATCTGATACGTGTTTTAGCCATAAACCATTTATGGAGAGAGCAGTTTCTACAAAAGAGAAATCGTTTTTATACTTATTTGGGAATCTTTTAAAAGAGATACCTTTTTTCATCAAAAAAGTTAATATTTTAAAAAGGGGCAAGTTAGAGGTAGTTATACTACTAATTTTAGTAAATTCAGATCTACAAAGCGGACAAGTTGGTTTATCTTTACAAGTGTTAATCCAGTTGATAATACAGTCTTGGCAGAAAGAATGGTTAATGTTTGTATTATGTAATACAATATATGGTTTAGATATATAATCTAGACAAATAGGACATTTATTAATAGGGTTTTCTGGAACAACTGAAGAATGTTTCATTTTCTATAAATATATAAAATATTATAATAAAAAATCATTTTAAAAATAATATAAAGATAACTTTATATTACAAGAATTTATTTAACAAGAGATTTTGATATTGTTTTTAATAAAAAAAATAGTGGTATAGCTACAATTAAAAAAGCTAAAAAATATAATATATACCATCCAAATGAATGGTGGTGATATGTGTTATACTGGTATTTTTCAACACAACCAGGAACAAGTGAAGAAGCATCAAATTTGCAGTTGTCAATACATTCGTATTGATTCATGTTGTTAGTTCTGCATTTTATTTTGCATTGTGTGAACGCTTTAACTGGATCTTTAGTCTCATATAATAGTTGTGGAAAATAATGAGGGACTTGACTAAATATAGGAGGAACACCGGGGCGTAATTGACATGGATTACGTCCCATAGCTGAAACAGATTGTTTAACACAAGTTTCGCAGTTTTTACGGCATTGTTCTGATATATCAGTATTATTAACAACTTCGGCAAAGGCGGCGCAAGTCTCATAACACTTGTTATTAATTTCATTTAGGTCACAGTCGCCAAATTTCTTGACAGCAGCTAGACAAGGATTTATAGAAAAACTCATTTAGTTTATATAAACATAAATTATTATTTTTTTATTTATTAAAAATAAGTGATAATTTAATTAATTCTGTTATTAGAATCTCTTTTACATTACCATTGATATTGACACTAGCATGTGTGTTATTAATTGATGTAATAACACCTGATGATTCTTGTATTTCTCTTGTAGTAAGACTATTTATATTTGTTATTTCAACAACTTTATCTCCTATGCTAAGCATTTTTATTTAAAACATTTATAGTTTTAAATCAATTTAATTTTTGAAGAACGATAGTGGGCTTTGGTCTAGTGCTAAAGAATACAGCTAAAACTAGTATAATATTAATAAATATAAGAACAGTATAAGGGCTGTAAAGAGACATTATTAGTAGTATTAAAAGTATTATAGATATTATAATATTCATTATTGTCTATAACAATGTTTGTATTTGAAAAAATCATTTTTATTTTAAAAGGCCGTAAGCACGGTCAGGAAATAGAGCATAATATTCATCAATTCTCATCTTTCTTGTGGCAAGATATTCAACAAGTTGATACATAGCGTAAGATCCGTAATTTACAGCCATTATTAAAGAATGTTGTTTACAGAACATACAACAGTCTGCTTTTGGCATAGTTTTTCCAAATATTTTCATATCTTTTGTTAAATCTACTTTAATATAAGCTTTTCTAGAGCATAGATTGCCAGAATCAGTATAAGCTTGGCATAAATGTTCTCCGTCGGCATTATATCTACTACCAACAATATATTCATCATTTTTTAGAATAGAAGGAGATTTACTCTTGGTTTTGGCTTTGGTCTTAGCTTTAGTCTTGTGTTTAGGCATTTTTATTATATAATAAATATAATTTTTATTATATAAAATATCTATACAATAATTGAAAATCTATTTTTAGTATAATAGATGTGATAAGTATTATTATAAATTTTAGAAAGTAAATCAAATAATTTTCTGGAATAAATACTAATAATGTTAATAAAAGGAGCTTATATTTATTCATATATTATCATAATATATGAATAAAAAAGTCATTTTTAAAATTAACCACTATAAGTCCATTTTGACTTACAAGCGATACATTGGGCGAAAGTAGTCATAGGTTCATCACAAGATCTTACCTGTTTTGAGTAAGAGAATGTTCTTTTACTGCCGCATTTTTTACATTCTAGAGCACCTTCTTCAACTTGAAAGGGATTAACAATAAATTCGTCTTGTTCTTTTTGTCTAAACTTGATAGTATCAAAAGAAGTGTGTTCCCATCCAATTTTCATATCTTTTACAGACTTTAATATATCTTTTAAATTACGCTTGCTAATGATATCACCTACTACATCATAAATGATACTCTTATACTTGTTTTCGTCATCTCCAGCCATTCCATAGATAGCTTTTTCTATAATTTCAATATTTTTGTCAATGTTAAGAACGGTTTTTAGTGTTTTCTTTCCAGATTCTCTTATAGACATATGTTTATACTATTTTAGTTATATTTTTACAAAAAAAATCATTTTATATTTAAAAATGATTTTTTAAATATAAAAATTGTTGTTAAAAATAAAAATGGATAGCCTTATAAAGAAGATATCGTCTTTTAAGAGTAGTGCTAAATTACTAGAATTTTTGGAGAAAACTGAAAAAGACAAAATATTATCTATGAAAAAGATATTAGATGATAAATATTATAATGATGGATTACAACTTGTAACAGATGAATATTATGATATTATAAAGGAATATATTAAAGAAGAACCTGAAGCAGATACAGTTGGGGCAAAACTTCGTGATGGTGATAATAAAGCAAAATTACCTTTTTGGCTTGGAAGTATGGATAAGATAAAACAAGATGAAGATAGTAAAATAGATACTTGGAAGTCAAAAAATGTAGTAAATTTATCTAATCATCATAACTATATAATTTCTAGTAAATTAGATGGAGTTTCTTGTTTAGCTATTTTTAGTCCTAGATCTGTAGATTATATAAAACTATATACTCGTGGAGATGGTATAACAGGTTCTGATATTTCACACTTGTCTAAATTTATTAAAAGTATTCCCAAAAATTTAAAAATACCAGAGGAAGGTCTTGCTATTAGAGGGGAACTTATTATTCCTGAAAAAATATTCAAAAAGAAATATGCTGATAAATATGAAAATCCAAGAAATATGATATCAGGATTAGTTGGATCAAAAACGGCTAGAGAAGGATTAACGGATATTCATTTTGTTGTGTATGAAATAGTAGCAAAGGATGAGGAAATGCCGTCGCCTGAGAAACAGTTAAGGACACTCAATGAATTAGGTTTTGAAGTTGTAAAACATCATTTTGTAAATGATATATCAAGTGAAATACTTACAGAGATACTTGCTAGACTTAAACAAGAATCAGATTATGAATTAGATGGAGTAATTGTGCAGAGCAATACAAAATATATCAGAAATACTAGTAAAAATCCTAAATATGCTTTTGCATTTAAGATACAAGGAGAAACTGCTGATACAACAGTTATTAGTGTAGAATGGAAAGTAAGTCAATGGGGTGCTTTAAAGCCGGTTGTTGTAATTAATCCTGTAAAATTATCAGGAGTTACAATATCAAAGGCAACCGGATATAATGGTAAATTTATAATTGATAATGTAATAGGGCCGGGAGCGGTTGTTACAATTATTAGAAGTGGAGATGTAATTCCCAAGATTATTAATACAGTAAAACCGGCCAAATCTGGAAAGGCTCAATTACCAGAAATAGCATATAAATGGACTGAGACTAAAGTAGATTTAATAGTTGATTCGTCTAATCAGGATTCTGATGCACTTCAAGATATAAATAATGAAATGTGTGTTAAAAGAATTAATAGATTTTTTGAAAAGTTAGAAATTAAGGAATTAGGACAGGCTAGAATACAAAAGTTGTATGAGAATGGGATTGATACAATTATAAAAATCATTTCATCAACAAAAGAAGAGCTTATTGAGGCATTAGATAGTGAAAAATTAGGAGAAAAGATATATACTAATATAAGAGAAGGATTAAGGGGTATTAAAACTCCAAATCTTCTTGGAGCAACTGGTGTATTTGGAGAAGGTATAGGGCAGAGAAAATTAGAAGTGTTATTTGAAAATATGCCAAATATACTAGAGATTGCAGATAGTGAAGATTTAAAAGAGCAAATTCTAAAGACACCAGGATATTCAGATATATCAGCAACTCTAATAGTTGATAATATAAAATATGCTATAATTTTTATGAATAGTGTTAAACCATATATTTTAAAATCCGAAAAAGTATCAAAACCAAAAATTAAACAAACATTATCAGGTAAAAAATTTATTGTATCTGGCTTTAGAGATAAGGATCTTAAAACAGATGTTGAAAATTTAGGTGGAGAAATAATTGATACCTGGAAAGTAACAGCTGATGGTCTTATAGTTGATAAAAAGGCAAAAGAGACAGAAACAGGCAAAGTTAAAAAAGCAAATGAAAAGGGAATGCCTGTATATACAGTTGAAGAATTTAGAAAATTATTTAATATTTAGATAAACTATTAATATAGAATAATACTATATTAATAAAAAATATTATTTTTTAGCCCAACTTTCAGCGATTTGTTTTCTTCTTTCTTCAGTTGTTAGTGGAATATCTTCAGTAGGAGTTTGATGTATTTGTGGTGTAGGAGGAATAACAGATTTTAATTTTGATAATTCTTGTTCTGCTTGTTTTAATTTATCTTGTAATAAAGATATCTCGTAAGAAGAGTTTTGTTCTTGAATTATAAGACGATCTTCAAGTATTTTATTTTTATTAACCAACTCGTTATCCTGTTTAACATCTTTCTTTTTTGGAGCAACAAGCTTTCCTTGATGAAATCCTATTTCACGAGCAAGTTTAATAGCCATTTTTCTTGATATCTTTGAAGATGTGTCTAAAATAGTTGGTAGATCATCAGTTTCTTCTAGAATAGTTTCAGTAATTTTATTTTCAATAGATCCCAGACCTCTTATTTCAAGCCAATCAGAAAAGTCAAAGTCTTCTTCTGAATCTGATTCTACTTTATCTTCTTTAGGCCATATGATGGGTGTTTCACATATAGTGCAGGAAGATTTTGAAGATGAATATTCATTGTAGAATGTGCATTTAGAGCAGTTCATTTTAGTATTTTATTATTTTTTTAATAATAAAAATCATTTTATTTTATAGTCTTTTTATCTATATGATAGATTAGAGATTTTGGTATATTTATCCAGTCAATATTTTCTACAATAGGTGTTTCTAAAAATCTGGTTCTCTTTAATTTGTAATTGGAACTTATTATTTGATTATATATGTTATTGTTACCAGATAAAAATTTATCTAAGCTAATTATTTTATCACTATTATTAGTATGAGAAATATTATCAGTTGTTATTGTAACAAATTCTTCAGTAAAATATAGATGTTGTATATTGTGATTTATCCATATGTGTGAGTATTTACTACAGATATTATTTTTCGGATTGCCATAGAACTTTTTATAAGTATTTTTATAAATTAGACCACCATGCCAATTATTACCAAGTTTAAATGTCTCTTTATATTCAGGAGAAAACCTATTTTTATCAAATGCTGTATTTAGAGCAAAAAGACGTCCAAATAATGTTCGGTTTAGCTTTATCATTTTTTAATTTAATGAAATTAAAATTAAAAATCATTTTATTTCTATGTTGTAGGAGCTGGTAAAAAGCTACCTCCTTCCCACGCAATTTCTGTAGGTGAATCTGTTTGAGCTATAGCAAGTTGTTTAGGACCTTTTTGTTTCATTGCTTCTAAAAATCCAACTTCACTAATCTGTTTTAAATTTTCAACTGCTTGTTTTCCTGCGACAGCTATAGCTGTTTGCTTGGCTATATAATTAGAATTTACGTAAGTATCTAGAGTGCCAGCAAGAACAGTAACTTTTTCTGAGACTATATCCATATTATTATTTGCATAATCAACAGCCTCTACAACCGCATTTACAATAGTAGAACCTTTGTCTAATGTTTCATTTGCAAGTTTAATAACATGAACTGAAGCATTATATGCACTAATACTTGTATTTCCAATTTTTGCTAAAATATCTTTTACTAGTGGTGTAATAGCTTCTATTTGTTTGTCATTAAATGCTTGTCTTACTAATGTATACCCTACAAATTTTGTAGCCCAAATTGACGCTTCGTAAGATGAGCTCACACTAGATATTCCCATTTTGTTAGCTCCCCAGAAAAAGTAATCTGCTGGTGTTTTTATAAGTGGTATGAAAGCTAAACCTACAAAAACTAGACAACCAAGTCTTGGAATAACATCAATAGGACCAATTTTTATTTCAGGTATATTACAAAGGATTGTCATCATGGGATATGTTCCTATTTCACCTGTTGTAGCATAATTTATTGAGGCAAAAGTAGCTGTAGTAATTGGGTGTTTTCCTATATCCCATAATGTTTTAGAAAATGTAGAAATACTTTTCATAGAATTATAAAATGTATATAATTTATCAGAAAATACTTTAAAAAAGCTTCTTTGTATGTCTGTATTATCAGAAGCAGCATAATTAGATATCTTTGATTTTTTTACACCAATAAGTTCTGATAATTTTATTATCATCAATTTTTTTATTTCATCAGTTGTAGCAAGTTCTAATGCCTTTATAAGTATATTAATTACATCAGATTCACTTTTTATTACATCATCATTCATTTTACTCATAAAATCTCTAACTAATTTGTCTCTATTCGCTTTAGTTTCAACTTCTTTGAAAAACTCTATCATTTCAGGAGTAATAGTTACCATAGGATGTTTAGCATGAGTCGCTAGGTCTGATAGTATTGGAGATTCTTCTAATTTTGATCTAGAGCCCCCCATATTTATATAATAAAATGATTTTTTATTTTAAAAATAAAAAATAATCATAAGATTATGAGATCTTTAAAATTGTTGTATATAATCTTTTTAATGTTGTTAGTTAATTATATTGATTGTATAGGATTTACAGTAAAAAATCCAAAATGTTCTCCAACACATCTAGCTTACAATATGTATATGATAATTGTAAGTCTATTGATTTATTTTAGATATTGTTAAGTAGTAATAAATTATTATAAATATTTATAATAATTTATATAAAGAATTTATTAGTAGCACAATATCTAGCTAATTTATCAGGTTTAGCAAAAGAAGCCCTTTTATTACAATCTTTACATTTTGTCATTTTCTTCTTATATTTTGAAAATATAAGAAATTATAAATCATTTTTAATCTTCAATGATAAAGTTGATATCGTAGTTGTCTAATAAATGAACTTTAGGTGTAAATAGACTTAATAGTTCTTCATGAACTTTCATTAGTTTTAACCTATATTTGTATTGATTCAAGACGAAGTCATTCATACCATATACAACTCTAAAGACTTGATCCAGTGGAACCGATAATAGTTTTAGATAATACATATAGTCTATCTTTAATATACCAGATTCAGCATACTTTCTAAAATAATCAGCATCTTCAACTTTTTCAGATTGTTTAGCTTTATGTCCTTCACCAACAGTGATTACATATTCAAGACGAGAGCCAGCATCAACACGCATACCTCTTGATCTCATCTTTTCTGCTAGCTGAACTTGTGCTGGAAGACATTTGATCTTGTATTCCTTTTCAGTGCAGTTTAAGTCATCTAATCTTTTTTGTCGCTTGTCAGGATCATCAGGTAAAGGTTTGATTTTATAATCTTCAATAGCTCCAACTGCTTTAGTGACGACAAAATCTTTTGAAGGAAAGGCGCTACCGCATAATTTATTTATATCTTGAATAAGATCATATAAAAGTTGATCTTTATCATATTTGTTGAAAAGTTTCATAATAATATCACCATAAAGTGTTCTAATGAGCTGGCTGTTATCACGACGAGCAAGAAGAACACCTTTTTTACCAACTTTATTTGAAACAACACCATTTCTGTCACAAGCGAGATACATATATCTTTTCTTGGTAAGAATGAGGAATCTTTTGTAAATTACTTCTTCATAAGCAAGATTGATTGCGTCGGGAAAAAGTTTAGATACTTCTTTTGCTACATATTCACAGTAGTCCCATAGTTCTGACGCGGGTTTTCCATCAAGATGGGGAAACATGACATAGTTGGAATCAGTGTTATGGACAATTAATCTACCAGGACCAGCAGAAAAATGATGATTTTCAGTTTCTAAATCATATACATAATCATCAATTATTCCAATGGTTATAATCTTTTTAACTATATTATTTGATTTACGCTGTTTCTTTTTGGTGCAAGTAATACGAAATATATCCAATTTGTCTTCTCTAGTATTAATACTAGCTTTATAGCCAAGCGATGTGACTAAATAATATAATCCTGCTGACCCAATTTGTCCTTTATTATCAAATCTATAGCAACCAATATTTTCAAGATCTGTTCTGCAACCATCTCCATCAAAATAACCATCTAAAAATGATTGTCTAATTTGTTCATTTGAATTTAAAATAACATCTGGAACTTTTTTATATTTTCTATTATCGTAAAATAATTCTCTATATTTTTCTACAATTTTAGAAACTTTACCTGTAGGAACAAGTTTATATACAGCTGATGATTCTAATGTATCTAAAATTTTAAATACACAATCTGGTTCAACTTTATTTAATGTTATTCTACATTTTTCTAATATAACAGTATCTTGATTGTTTATTGCCCACGAACTTTTTATTCCAGACGGACAATCATATTTTCCACAACTTCCTTCGGCAAAAAACATTCCCCATACATATGATTCATCAACTGATATATTATTCATATCAAAATTACTGTTAGGTAAATCAGTTGTTAATAATGTTGAGCCAACTTTAAGTTCTAAAGGAGATATTTTTTCTCCAGAAATTGTTAATAATGAATGATCTGTAGTGCAATCAACTACTCCTGTATGAACATTTACTCTTATAATTTCTTTTTCACATTTATGTCTAATTACTTTATTTATAGTTGTAAAACCTTTTTCAGTCCATACTTTATATCCAGTCAATGGTGTTGATACTTCTTTATTTTCATGGTAATTTTCCCAGTTACCTTGTGACAAATTTTCAATAGTTCTATAACAAATGATATTTTTACCTGTTTGAATATCAGTATATTCGCATAAAATAGGTGTTGTTGGAACAACACTGTCTCCGTATATGAGTCTCCCTTTGAACTTTTCTTGAATGGCTTTAGCAGCAATTTCAATATTTTTTCTACCCATAGCTGTTGTTGCCATAGCACCAGGCATAAAAGGTAAATAGCCTTTTGGAACACCCATAGCACCATACATAGAATTTGAACTAACTTTATAAGCAAGTTGTCGCTTATCTAACACAGTGATAAGAGTTTCTAGATCTGTTTTTTCAGAACCTTGAAGTGAATCTAATTTTTTGGAATACTCTTTCATTTGTTTGCGAGTGTTTGCGCGAGCATCTAGTAAGTTTTGAAGAATGGTGGGCATAACACCTTTAGGTTCTTTAAGAAATCTATATCTTCTTTCAACACACATAGTATGTTTGGGTTTAGTTTTAAATATTTCTGAACGTTGTTTTACAATTGGTTTTTTCTCAAGCATTTTTTTGTCAATTTCTTGTTTTATCTCTACTTTTCTAATTTTACTCATCGTTTTATCTCTTTTAGTTCTTAATGCTTTTATGTCATTATCAATATTGGCAATAAGTTTAGAGAGTCTCTCCTTTTCAATTACTTTGGGATCATGAATACAAGCCTGATGATCAGCCCAAGATACAACGTGGCATAATCTATCAGGAATTGAATCATCTCTTACTAGAGTTGAATAATCAATATTGTAAGCTATAATAGTTGATGGATATAGAGACATGAAGTCAAAAGGAACTACATTATCATGAACTCCTGTAATTGGATCAAAAACGTGAGCACCAGTATAATGTTCGTCTTCTGCTGTAATATAACCATCTTTTTCAACAACAAAATTATCAGTCATACATTTTTTATAAACTTGTGAAAAAACTTTGATTTGTTGTCCGGCAGTATATAGTGAGAATATATTTGTATTACAGACACAAGCCATTTCAGTAAGACCAACCCAAGTTTGTAATTTTTCCATAAGTTTAATAGTAATGATACTATCTTTGCAACAATATTTTCCAACTATTCCAAGTGCTTTTCTGCCTTTTTCACCACCTCTCATACCAATTCTATAGCATTTAAAGATACCTCTAGCATCTAGAGGATCTTTAGTATTTTCTTTACCAAGAAAGAATGTTGTGATAGTTTTGAGTTTATAATTATCCATTTTATAGTCTCTTTTAACAAGAGGAAGAAGATCTACATATAATCTACCTTCAGCGTCTAAAAATTGAAACTCTTGATTTTTGTAGGCAGAGCTGGACCATTTAATAGTTTTTTCTTTAGAATGAGCGTATTTGATAAAGCCTTGTTGATCAAAATCATAAATAACAAGATTTAATTTAGCACGAGCAATCATATATGGGATATCAAAACCTAGAATATTATACCCGACAATGATATTAGGATTAAATTCTTGAATAAAATGTGTGTAACCTATAAGGAGTTCTGATTCAGTATCATATTTACGAATTTCAACATCTTCACCAACTATAAGTGGATCAGGATCACCAAGAGTTAGAAGAAAACATTTCCATTTTGAATCAGGATCACCCTGTCTTCCAAGAACACACGATATTTGAAAGACTTTATCTCCTAGTTTTTCAGCTTTAGGCATAGCACTAGGATTTGTTGAATTAACTTCAATATCAAAACCCATAATGAGAGGTTTAGCAGGGTATTCTATCTTATAAGAGCCTTCTGACCTAGATAAGTTTTTCCATTGAACGACATATTCATTATCACAAGTAGATATTTTTTCTTCGTCACATACAGCTTTTCCTGAAAAGTTAATCCAACCAGCCGTTGGAATATCTCTAATACAAGTAAGTTGTAAAATAGGAGATGCGTCTTGTTCGTGAATTTTTGTCCTAATTTTTCCTAATCCAACAATTTGAATATCTCTTTTGACTTTAAAACCGAGTATTTTAATATCTGCTTGTGAAGAGAATTGAAGGAATAAGAAAGGGAATAGTTTTCTTTGTTTATTATCGTCAAGATCAGCGTAATATAGTTTTTTCTTAAACATTAGGCATTTACTAAGTGGTTTATGTTCTCCAAGTAATTCATCTAATTTATTTCCAACAAGTTGGGCTTTGCTGGGAGTCCAGTTGTATGGTAAATTCATATTATTACATTCTGGAAGTTCAAGATAGACGTATGGAGTAAAGTTATTTATTCTAATACAAGTATTTTTATTTTGAGTATCAAGTCCGTATATTCTTATTTGAGTAACTTCTTGTTGATCGTCATCAACATACCAAGCATATGGAAAAATTTGTTTGATTGACATTTTATCTAATTAAATAAATGTCTTTAAAATAAATCATTTTTATATTTTTATATAAAATATAAAAATTATCCTATTTAATTAGCTATGTGATTTAACTTTTTCTGTATGACTACGTATTTTATCTATAAATGAACTTATAATTTCATTAGAACTTTTCATAGCATAATTATCTCTAATATTACTAGTATCAAGTGTTGTTCCCAAAGTGCTTGTCATATTATTAGTATAATTATTTGGAAATATTATTGATTTGTTTAACACATATGTATTAGCAATTTCGTATAAATATGAATCTGCTACTCCCATATGTGGAAACATATTCATATCTCTTCCTTTTATAATATTATCTTTATCTGTATTTTTTTTGTATCCTAATATAACATTTGGATATAAACTATGATCTAAAATAGCCTTCATGCCTTTTCTATTGATAATATAGGCAACAGCACCCCAGCATTCTTCTTTAAAATTATAAGGTATAAACATATTAGAAGATCTTGGAGAACAATTATTATATAATTGTATAATTTCCCAATCTTCTGGTGCTCTATCACATATTTCCGATAATTTATAATCCCATAATTTTGATAAAGAAATATCAGCATCGTCTTCTACTATAACTACTTTTTCATAATTCATATTATATGCTATGTAAATAGCTTTTAAATGTGACAAAGTACAAGCTACTTCATTATTTGTTAATCTGTTATAATTATTAATACAAGTAACTTTTTCACAATTACATATAAGGGAATCGCAACATGCTGTTTTTACTAAAACTGATGTTGGAGTATTTTTAAATTCTAAAAGTTTTGAATCAATAGCATCAACTCTTGTATAAGAACCAACATTATATCTATTCAATTGATCTTCCATAAACTTTTTTCTTTCCGGACTCCTCTTAAGATTTATATAAAAAAATGGTATATCTATATTATTTTTGTTTAATATATTCTCAATTTCATCCATGTAATTTTTAATAATATTAATTTTTGTATTAAATGACTTTTTTACTATATTACGATATAAATAAGCAGATATTAATAGTATAATAATAACTAAACATAAAATAAATATACTAATTTTTAATATTTTTAAGGTATTCATAATTTTTATTATAACACAATATAATAAAAATATAACTTAAATTATTATATATAATCACACACATCAACATACCATTTATCGTCAATATCTTTAAGGCAAAATGGTTTTCCGCACCCGTATATCATATTTTGTTCTACATATTTATCACAAACAATTTTTGATGTATGGGGGTCAATCTGATTATTAGAGTTTTTAAATACACCGTGTCTAAAAATCTTACAATTTATTTCATTTGTATTAACAATTATATATTCTAGACAATTAGGGCATTTGAATATATAACAGTCTTTATCAACGTCTTTTACTATCTCAATCATTTTATAATTACTTATATTTATTTAGATTATATTTACATAATATTACAGCAGCAATTTTCTTTATCAAACCATAATGAATCACTACGATATCCATCTCTTAAATCAGACAAAGTTCGTCCGTGTTCATCAGACGATATTCCTAATATTGGATTTATTTTAATCATTTCTCTAGCTGCTTCATCATTTCCTTTTGATACAGCAATGTGTATAGGAAGCATACCATTATAATCTACAATATATAAAGCGTCAGGATTTTGACATATGCAGTATTTTATTGTTTCTCTATCTGCTGATGGTGCTATTTGATGGAGTAAATATTGTCCTAGAATATTACGTTTGAAAAATAGACTAGGATTCATACGTTTAATATTATTCATATATTATAATATTAAATTATTGATGTTATAAATCATTTTTAAAATTATCTAAACTGGTAATTAACTGCGTTACATATTTTTATTTCTTCAGCTATAATTTCTTCTTTAGTATATTTTGTTAAATTACATATACTTTCCAGGCCTATTTCATCATCGTCTATATTATATTTATAAATTATCCATACACATATAGATGCCCTAAATTTTAGTATTTTTTCATTATTTATAGTATCATTATTCATTAAAGATATATATTTTTTATATAAGCTTAATGACATTGTTTTTAAAGTATCTTGTTCTTGTAGTTTTGTAATATCAAAACTACAGCTTGGAATATCTTTTTCTTTTAAAAATAGTTTAGATACACGATTAATATAATTTTTTAATATAATAGATGTATCAACAATATCCATTTATTTTAGAAAAACTTTTTAATACATTCTTGTTGTTCATCAGTTAATGATATTGGAAATTCAACATGATATGTTATAATTAGAGAACCCTCATTATTCATACCGTCATGTGGAATTGTTTGAATATAATTATCACATGTAACACCATCTTTTTTTACAAAAATGGTTCTACCATCAAGATGTGTAATATTAAAATCAATTCCACATAATGATTGTTTAAGACTAATCTTTTTATCAAGTTTTAAGTTATTACCTTCTCTTGTAAAAAGAGGGTGTTCTTTTTCTTTTATAATTATTATAATATCACCTGGAATAGTTCCAGGATATTCATCTGCCTTATTCTCAAGAACTATTTTTCTAGTGTCTATATTTTTTGGTAAAATATCAAACTTAATTATTTCATTATCTTGAACTACTTTATTACCATTACATTTATCACATTTTTGTTCTGGATCAACAATATTACCCTTATCACATTGATCGCATTTAGTAACAATTTGTTGCATCATAAATGGACCTATTTGGATATTTTTAAGACATTGCCCTGACCCATTACATTTAGTACATTTTGTAATATTACTACCGCCTTTTCCTTCACATTTATTACATATCATTTTTTTATTGCACGATAAAACAATATTTTTTCCATTATATAGTTCTTCTAGACTTAATTCTAATGTATGAACTACAGATTGACCTTTTACAGTATTTTGATTAGAAAACATATTTGAAAAGCCAACACCACCTCCATTAAAAAACATAGAAAATAGATTTGAATTAATATTATGCATGTTTGGCTGTTGAGGTCTATCATAATTTCGTCTCTTTTCTGGATCCGATAAAACCTCATATGATTCAGAGATCTTTTTAAATTTTTCTTGATCTCCACCTTTATCTGGATGATGCACCATAACAAGTTTTCTATAAGCCTTTTTAATATCGTCTTGCGTAGCGCTTTTTTCTAACCCAAGTTCTTTGTAATAATCAGTCATTTTAAAAAAAATGATTTTTACTTTAAATTAGAAAAGATCTAAAAGAATATAAATATAAATTAAAATGAAACGTAAAATAGAAGAAACTCCTGAAGAAACACGCATTGTTAGACAAAAAATACATGCTACTGATTTAAAAAATTATATGCAAAAAGATCCTATAGTTGATTTGCTAAAAAAGACTAACAATGTTTGTATTCCAAAGGGTGGCGAAGCCGATATCCCAAACTCTAACACAAATGGATTCTCAACATTTATTATGAATAAAGGATGTGAATTTGAAGAAGAAATTGTTAAATATATTAATAATTATAAATGTAAAGTAGTTTCTGTAGGAGCTTATTGTGAAGAAAATATTAAAAAAACAATTGACCTTATAAAAAGAGGTATTCCTATAATACATTCTGCTCCTTTAAAAAATAATTTTAATAATACTGGAGGAACAGCTGATTTATTAGTAAGAAGTGATTATTTACATAAAATTGTAAATGATTGCCCTCTTTCAGCTGAAGAACAGAAGATCCATTCTCCTAAACTTGATTTCCCTTTTCATTATGTTGTTATTGACATAAAATTTACTACCATTCCCTTAAGAAGCGACGGAAGACATATTTTAAATACCGGAATGTTTCCTTCATACAAAGCACAGACATTAATTTATAATGATGCTTTATCACATATACAGGGATATAAATCGCGATATTCTTATATACTTGGTAGAAGATGGAAATATAACAATAGATACGGGAATTTTTTCTCATTAGAATGTCTAGATAAATTAGGTGTTATTGATTATCAAGGAGTTGATAAAAATTATATAAAGAGGACAAAAGACGCTGTAAAATGGATAAAGGGTATAAATTCAACTAAAGTTGAAGATATAAAGGGGACACCTCCTCTAGGAGTATATCCTAACATGTGTGTTGATTCTGGTATATGGAATAAGGAAAAACAAGTAATAGCAGATAATATTGGAGATATTACTAATTTGTGGTTCTGTGGTCCAAAAAATAGAGATATAGCTTTAAAAAATGGTATTAAAAGTTGGCGTGATAAACGTTGTAATAGTAATACAGTTGGTATTAAGGGTGTTAGAGCAAAGACTTTAAACGCTATAATAAAAATTAATCAACAAAATAAGACTAAAATATTACCTAAAAAAATAAAAAATACTTTAATACGTAAATCTACACAAGGAGCAATTTCAGAAATATATGTAGATTTTGAAACATTATCTGATATATTTTCTCCATTTTCAGATTTACCAAAACAAGAAAAGACTGATATGATTTTTATGATAGGTGTTGGATGGGATTCTAATGGTGTTTGGAAATATAAAAATTTTACTTGTAATAAATCAACTCTTGATGAAGAATTTCGTATTATGAATGAGTTTATGACTTTTATTAAAGATAATAATGTCACAACAAAGTTTTTCTGGAATGCTGACAGGAGATTTTGGGACACTGCTGAAAGAAGACAATTTGATAGATTATCTGCGGACATTTCAGGAGAAGATACAGAAGACCGTAAAGATATTATATCCGATGAATGGAAATTACACCTAAATAATTGGGTGGATTTATGTGAAATATTTAAAAAGGAACCAATAGTTATAAAAGATTGTTTTAATTTTGGACTAAAAAATATCGCTAACTCTATGTATAAACATAGATTAATTTCTACAAAGATAGAGAGTGAATGCTCTAATGGATTATTAGCTTCAGTAAAAGCTTGGCAATCATATCAAAATAATCCCGATCCTATAAATTCTGGAGTTATGAAAGATATCAAAAAATATAATGAATTTGATTGTAAAGTAATGTGGGATATTTTAAGTTACTTGCGAAAAAATCATTAAAGAATTTTTATATGAAAGATTCATATAAAACTTATTTATTATGCATAACATAATAGGCATTCATTCTTTCATCATCTTTTACAATACAGTTTTTACCATTTTTATTATAGAATATATCAAAAATTTTATCGGTTTGATCCCAAGTTATAAACTCAACTATAAATAGCGGAACATCTTTATAAGTTGTATTATTTACAAGATTAATATATTTTTCTATTGATATTTTCTTCTTGAAATGGTCATACTTATCAAGTATATAGTTTTTCATTTTAGATTTTGTTATATCTAAATCACCGCTCTCATATTTCTGTAATGCTTGTCGTGAAAATGATATAATGTATAGACCTTCAATAGCAACAACTATATGAAAACTAGTATTATATTGTATTTTTGCATCTACAAATCCTACATAATCTTGTGACGACGGCCATCCAAATTTGACATTATTTTTCCTATATGCTTCTATAGGATGAGTGTGAAAATTATATCTAGATTTAGATACATCAACTCCTTCTTCCTTGCCGGGTTTTATACTATTTTTAATTATATCTATAATAAATATATTGTTTTCTACTTGTCTTAAATTAAAAAAGCCGGCTTGTTCTTTTTGTGTTGTCTTACCATTTTTGTTAGTTGTATAACCGGTAAAACAAAGGTTCTTTAAAAATGATACTGTATCTTTATCAAATTTAACACGAAACTTACATAGTTTATTATTATACTGTGAAATAACATAATCTACTTCCCTTATTACATCTTTTTTATAACCTATAATACTATTTGGAGAATTTTCTACAAGCATACATAATAGATTATGTTTTTCTTCAATATAAGGTGTATGGAAACCATAAGAGATAGATGTTTGTATTAATACTTTATTTTTTATATCAATATGCATGCATAATATCATTGAATCTTTTCCAGATTTTGTAACTATATTTACAATATAATCTATCATAACCACATATAGTTTTGGGGTTTCAAATGTCGTCATGTTTGAAATTATTGTATTTTTAGAACTTTCTAGTAAGTAGCAATAAGCTTTTATAGAATTTACAAATTCTGGATTATTTAAGTATTCTATCCTTTCTAGTCCTTTATTTTTTAATTTTAATTTTTTTAGCATATTT
>Ga0214921_10004210_pt1 | contig 21363 bp, 16 predicted proteins | sample LL1505_MetaG_FD_177992 | JGI IMG/M metagenome (GOLD analysis project Ga0214921, IMG submission 177992) | Freshwater microbial communities from Lake Lanier, Atlanta, Georgia, United States - LL-1505 | ecosystem: Environmental > Aquatic > Freshwater > Lake | place: USA: Georgia | collected...
TACTCCGACCGATACCCCGACAGTAACGCCGACTAGTACTGAAACACCGATTAGCACGGCCACGCCGACTCCAACTATAACGGCGACTCCTTCTGTGACACCAACGGCTACACCTACAGAGATAACGAGCCACATCTTAGGGGTGGTTAGAGTGGCGCTTACACCACTCTCTGGCGCTCCGGTGATGGTAGGCGCGTCGCGACTTGTTACTGACTCAGACGGCGAGTTCTCAATAACGATACCAAGAAGCAACGACGCGTCGGTAAGCTCGGATCTGCAGGCCCTCCGTTTCGAGAGCTTTAATGGCGATGAGCGTGATGTGTTGACGGGAACTGCTCATGAAATAGCGGCATTTATAGATCAAAGAGGTGGCAAGCTTGAGATCTCCGCTAGGGCGTTAGTTAGACCTGAGGCGATTTGCAGATCGTTTAGCTTAGTAAATGGCGGAACGGTGCTAAGATTTCCTTACTCAAATAGGCAGAGCTCGGTATTAAAAGTTGATGCGGGAGAGATTAATTTACTTGGGTCCATTTCCGGAGTACCGGAAGCAGACGGAGATTTTCTTCCTACTGACGAGACGTTACCCGATGGTCACTTCGCGTTTGAGTGGCCGTTATCACACTTTCTCTGGAATCACAGTGATAGCTCTGAGTGGGTATTCGCGAGCTGGAGGCTCTTGGGTCAAGAAGTTCTTGTCAATCAGCTTACAGCTAGCGTCCCGTTTTGCTCGGGCGAAGGTAGATACACTGAGTGTTATCGGGTAACAAGCGATATCGATTTAGAGCTAATCCGACAGGCAGAGCAGAGTGTTAAAAAAATAACTGTCTTAGCCAGAAAAGCCAGTTTGAGGAGAAGGTGGCGGGTACCGAATAGGTTGTCGCTTATGTGGGATCGGCAATCGAGTAGAAACCTAGCTTATATTAAAAATCTGATCTCATCACTGCCACGGATTCGTTATATTTGCGCAAGTGACCCCGCTCCGGATGGATGCGCGGGGTTTAATTATCCAAAGAGGGTATTAGATCAATATTTCGCGGCGATGGGAGCTGGGCGATTAAGCAAGGATCTACCAGAGGTTGGCCGGGCCCATGCGCTTGAGCGCTGGAAGTTTAGATCAATCATGAGTAGAGCGGGGGATAGTTATGTTGCTTGTCCGGATTAGCCAAGAAGAGGAATTCAACAACGAGCACGGCGATGGCAGCTATAGCGGTGCTCGTATTACGGGGCTTCCCCTATTTTTTCGTCGCTATACCTTAAACCTCGTGACAGCATTCTCAAAAACTCTTTAACTGGAATGACCTCTATCCCGCCGTCCTCCACAAACTGACGCTCGCCTTCGTACACCAATATGCGTCGTTTCACGCCGCGAAGATCCTTAATCGCGTTAAGTCCGCGGAGATGCTCTGGACGAAGTCGCCCAGTGGATTTAATCTCTATGGCGGTGTAGGAATCACCTCGCGAAAGCAGAAGATCAACTTCAACCTCGCCCGTTGACCAGTAATACAGGTCGTCAAATCTAATGAGTCCATAATCTCTCGCGGCTCTTACGGTTTGAACAATCAGCCCCTCTAGTAAATGCCCTCGCTCTTCGGCCGCAGGCACCGCAAGTTGATTCTTTGCCGCTCGAACAACGCCCGGGTCTATCCAGTAGAGCTTCGGATGCCGCTTCTCTTTAACGCGAAGCCTTCCTTCAAAAGCAGGAAGTCGAAAAGCTAGTAACGTATCCTCAATGATCTCAAGGTACCCTTGCACAGTGGTCCGAGCCACTCCGGCATCTCTAGCGACTCCATCAACATTCATAACCTGGCCGTGAAAAAGCGCCGCTACCTGTAGAAAGCGCGCGAAACCTGGCAAGTTTCTTACTAACGCCTCTACCTGTATCTCCTCTCTAAGATACGATTGCACATAGCCACGTAGTTGCTCGGCCGGATTACGCGAAGCGACGATAAGCGGAAGCGAGCCATACTGAAGCGTCCGTGATATTTCGTACTCGTCACCCATCTCAACGGGAATAAACGGATACATATATTTCACGAGAGCTCTACCTCCCAGTAGATTGACCCCCGTTCTTCGAAGCTTGCGAGCGCTAGATCCCAATAAGGCGAACTTTAAGCCGAGATCCTCGATAGCTCGATGCACCTCGTTGAGTAGTGGTGGGATCCGCTGGACTTCATCTATTACTACCCAGCTTCCGCGCCGCAGGCGCGCTATCATCTTTCTTAAAAGAGACGGATTAACGAGTAGCTCCTGGTACAGGCCTTCATCTAGTAGATTCACCAAGCATGCTTTTGGGAAGTTTCTCTTAACCCAAGAACTCTTGCCAGTTCCGCGCATTCCCAGAAGAAAGAAGCTTGATGATGGCTTCGCGAGGGCTCGGTCATATTGTCGTGATACCATGTCGGCGAATATGCCGCAAATTAGCCGGCATGTCTACGGTCTGTTTATATTATATCTTCTCCCCATCCATCTCCCCAGGCCTCGAGATGCCAAAATCCGCAAGTATCGTCGGCGCTAGGTCCCATATGGCCGGCATCTCTTTTTTCCAAGGCTTGTTTGATAGCAGCATCCCCGGCACAACTGCCGGATCCATGCAGTGATCCGCGGACCAGAGATTTGTTCTATCAGCGACTAACTCCTCTGGAACTTTTCCAAGTACTGTTTCATCAGAGCTCCTGTAACCACGTTGATACCCCACGACTAGGTCTGGGGCTAGGTCAACAAACGGCCCAGAGTAGAGCTTCTGAGAGTCGTAAACTTTAGTTATGATCGCCGCGCCATTTCGCGGATCGTTCACGCTCGGGAGTCTCTCGGCTATGTCGCTTGCTAGCCTAGCGGTGTCCTCTGGTTTAACTGTGCCAAACTTATCGCGTCCCTCTACATTGATATAGAGTCCGTTAATTCCAAGCCCATAGGCCTTGGTGCGAGACCAATCAACGTGCTCAAAGAACTCACCTTGGCCTATCTTTGATGGATCTGTCAGAGCCAGATACCCGTTGTTGTATAGCCAGGTGTTTAAGTTAAATTCCCGGGTAAAAGGAGCGAATCCGTGATCGCTTAGAGCATAGAGAGTTGTTCTTGAATCGATCTTCTCCATGGCCCTGCCAAGGGCAAAGTCCATCCGCTGATAAAATCCTCTGATAGCGTTTTTAACATCAGCGCTAGCGTCAGGGCGATAGAGAGGATGGCTTGGATCCATCGTTCTAAGTAACATGTGGCAGTTCTGATCAATACTTGAGAAGTAGAAGAAGAAAACACCTTCATTAAAGCGCGCCAGTTCGTATTCGAACATGCGCATATTCTCATCAAGAACTATGTGAGCCTGAGTGAGGTATTCATCATCAGAGAGGATCCCCTCGCTAAGCGCCTTCTGATCGGCAGGGAAGCCTTGCGTGTAGAATCTGCCCACTGCTTGTGAAAGCTCTCGCGAGTAGCCCGCAGGGCTACAGATAGGAAGTGATGGCTCTAGAGGATCTACATTTATCGGAGAGATGTAGATTTTAAGTCTAGGGTGCGCCTCTTTTACATAAATTCGCACCATCCCAGAAACAGAAGCGAACATCGGCATGAGAGGAAACGATACGGGTATCCACTCCGACCACTCTCCTTGTTTCAGGAGTACATCGTGCCCTGAGATAGATATCTTAACTACAGGCTCGTAAGGATCTCGGCGGATAGTTATCTCTACAGTGCTCGGAGCGCGATCAGCTTTTAGTGAGTTCTTTGGACCTTCAAGAGTTGCTCTGAATACGTGGTTTACCGCTGATACTTTAATTACCTTGGTTCCTGTCAGAGCAGCGCTATTCTCTACGGCTGAATCGGTGATGTAGGCGCAGGTACCATAGGAGCCTAAAAGATCTGGAGTGCCCATGCCACTAAGAGCGTTGACCTCACTCGGGGCAACTGGAAAGTTCGCTGGAATCTGCACGATTGTGCTTGGAATATCGCGATCAGCTAATATGTTCCAGAATGCTGGACCTTTGCGCATTAAATCAACTCTGCCAGAGCCTAGAGGAATAGTCCACGGACCAACTTTAACTTCCTTTGATGAGTCAAATGACCGCGAGGTCGACATGTATGGAGTAAACGTAGCCGGATCTCGGTGAATGAAGTCGTAGATCCCATGTCCGCCTGGGTTGCAGCCGGTAATAAAGCTAGACCAAGCCACCGGGCTATGTGGAGGCATGGTTGTCTGTAGCTCGCCAAACTGACCTGAGGCGATAAGTTTTTTAAAGTTAGGCATGACGCCCTCGGAGACAAAGCGCCTGACTAGCCCAGGATCCATGCCATCCATTCCCAGAACTAGGACTTTATTTGAGATCTTTGGATTTCGAAGATACGGAAAGCCCGTGGAAGCCTTGCGATCGGAGAGCTTCATTCCGGAGAGAGTAGCAGCGGTCGCGGCACCCGCGAGAAGACACTTAGAGCTATCAACAAGAAACTTACGGCGACTAATACCTTTGGCGCCTCCCGTTTTTCCTCTTTTGTCTCTATTGCTCATGCTGAAGCTTCCAAAGTTACTTAACCCGACCCTCTATGTGGAAAACCTCAAAGACCTTTTCGTGAATGATAGGCCCGTGACCGAAATAGCCATCTTCTCCGAAACACTCGCCGTGATCGGCAGTAACGATAATATGGGTGTTTTTTGGGATCTTTTGATAGAGCTTCTCAAAAAGCCGATCAAGATACTCTATATTTGAACGCTGCTTCTCCTTTAAAGCGAGCATCTGATCCATGTTGAAAAAATCCTCTCCGGTTTTGCCGGAATCATCTCCCTGATTAGTCACCAAGTCGTCCATATGTTTAAAAACCCCGTGGACGCCAGAGATGCGTGGCAGATGTTCGCCACTTTCTCCTGGTAAAGTGTATGGGTAGTGAGTTTCCCCGACGTTTAGCAGATAAAACGAAGGCTTCTCAGGATCGAATATTAACTGGTCGATCATCGCGTCAAAGTCGTTATGCGACTTCATTAGCTGATAACGATCGAAGTGATTGTTAATCGCGGTAGTTTGGTTAAGAACAGGCATAGATACCAGTCCGTTAGTGGTGTATCCGTTCTCTTTTAAAAAGCCAGGGAGTGATAGTTTCGGAACGAATCCTTTAAATGAGATGTCAGGGATATTTAATCGATCACTCCACTGAACAAAATCCTTCTTGTATACCTCGGAGGCGAATACCCCTTTTGGTGAAGTGTGCGGAGATACCCCCATCATGTAAACGTGGTGCGAGGGAACGGTCCAAGTGGCGTATGTATAGCACCTCTTTACTTCACCAAGACGGGAGATATTAGGGGTCTTGGCGGCGAGAAATGTATCAAACCGGCAGCTATCGAAAACTATAAAGATGAGGTTGTTTTTCATTGTTTTTACACCTAAATTTCAATCCGCAAGATCCTGCTAGCCAAAAGACCCGAAGCGATTGATACGATAGCAAACACAACAAGCCAGTGCAGCGATACACCAACCAGTCGATGCTCCTGCTCAGGATAGGCAATTGAGATCGATTGAACTAGAGATTTAAGCTCCGGCGCAACTGTCGCGCCTGGATAAAAAAATTGCCACCACGGGGATGCGTGCGACTCTACTGGAAGGATTTCCGGTTGTTTCCGAACAAAGATCTCTTTTTCCGCGGCTACACCATTAACTGCTAGCTTTAAGGTGTGAGTGTTAGAGTTTGTTTCCTTAGGCGCGGTAATCCTCCAGGTAACTGAATTAGAGTCCAGATCTCTTAAGGGCGGGGTTATTTTAATCTCTGAGTCTGTTGATGTTAGCTCGGTCTCAAATAGAGCCTCGTCGTTTTTAAAATTTACAGTCACCAAAGCGGGCTCATTTAAACTAAGCGGACGAGCTCCGTAACGGAGATTCATCTGCGCTAAGATAACTAAGCTCGGTATTAAAAGAATAACTAGAGGCGGAACAGCTAGCGCGAAGTACCGCGCTCCTCCCCAAAGCATCCCCGCCTGAGCCCTGAGCGACAGCGCTAAATCGTGCCGAAACAGAACTGACTCGTAGATCCCCGCTGTAATCCGTTTCTTTACTCGCTTAAGGGCTCCTTGATTCGATACAAGGCCATATATATATAGAAGTAGGATCCCGGATATAACCGATACCGCCAAGAGTCCGTAAATAGCTGGCAATCCCGCAAGTGGTGCGAGTAGTAGCGAGAAGAGCTGCGTGACAACAGAGTTGAAACCTTCCACTTAGAGAGCTACTCCAGATATCCAAGCCCTGCTAGTTGATTCTTAATATCCTCAATCTGCTCAGGCGATGCTTCGCGCTTTGAGGTGCTGGAGATAGTTTCTTCGCTTGCTTTTATAAGTACACGCTCGGCGAATTCCTCAATAGATGAACAGCCCGCTATCTCGGCGGCGATCTTTAGCTTCTCAATGGTCTGCTCCGAAACTGTGATCGAATTCTTCTTTCTAAACATAACACCTCACACAACAACCTCTCCCTCCATATACCTAGGGGGTTTTACCCCAAAGAGCGACAGCACCGTAGGGGCTAGGTCGGTTATATGTGGAGAGCTCTTGGTTAGCTTCTTATTGGTAAACAATACACCAGGAACTAGCTCCGGGTCGACGTGGTGATCGCCGCTCCAGGCCTTTAAATTATCCGAAAAGAGATCTTTTTCTATGGTCCCAGTGATTGAGTCCCAGCTAACCCGGTAACCGGGGTGGTATCCAACTATTAAGTCAGGGGCCTCGTCTTTATAAAGCCCGCGATAAGAGGCTTGTGAGTCGTACACCTTTTTAATGGCGCTCTCCCCATTCTCTGGATCTGCTAGTTGTTCTAGGCCTTGAATTATTTGCTGTTTAAGAGTCGGCACTTCGTGTGGCTCAACTATCCCGTTGGCCTCTCGTCCCTTGCGGTTTAAATAGATTCCAGATAGCCCAACGGCAAACGCCTTGGTGCGGGCCCAATCAACGTCCTGAAAGTAATCGGCACCGACCTCTTTGTTGTCTTTTAGGTACAGGTAGCCGTTTTGTTTAAGCCAGGTGTTTAAATTTACACACCTCCTAAATGAGGCGAAGCCGTGGTCACTTAGGACAAAAAGATGGTCGTTAGGATTTAATCTCTCGCGAGCTTGCCCAATAAGTTGGTCCATCTTGATATACATCTGACGGATTGTGTCGCCGAATATCTCCTTATCCTCGAGCGGTGATGGGTGCCTGTCATCTAAGTAGCGCCAGAACATGTGTTGGATCCTATCGCTTGCGTCAAATACACAGGCGCAGAGACCTTCGCGAGTCTTAGAGAGCGCTTCAAAAAACATCTTCACCCGCTCGTCGTGAGTGAGGTAGGTTTGTTCGAGGAACCTAGCGTCATCAAGTGCTAGTTCGTTTCTTCCCCAGGTGTCCTCCATTAGCCCTAGGGTTCCATAAAGCCCATGCTTTTTAGCGAGCCAGCCAGAAAAGATAGCAGGCTGTGAGATCGGTAGAGCTGGCTTTTCCGGATGGATATTGATTGGTGAGATATAGAGACCGAATGAATCGCCAGAGGTTGGTCTTAAGCAGAAGCGAGCTATTCCATGGACCTTCGGGGTGCCATCTGGAGAGAAAGTAATCTCAATCCACGGTGAGAAGGTGTCCTTGGATAACTGAATAATTTTTGAGTCTATCGTGAGCTCTCCAATTCCTAGCTCGCGATTAACTTTAAGTTTAAAGGGTAGCGAAGAGGCGTTTCTTCCATCTTTACCTGGTGGCCCAGAGATCTCACCGCAGAGGAGCTCTCCCTCTCTTGAAAACTCTCTGGAATCACCTCCAGTTGTGCGCTCTGATTGATCTTTACCTTCAGTAAAATAGGTAAAGCTACCTTGGGTTCCCTTTAAGTCAGGGGTGCACATAGCAGAGAGGATGTTTCCATTAAATCTCTCTGGTGGATAAGAGATCGGCACCCGAATAATATTCGAGAAGACGCCGTGCTGACCTAAGATCTTCCAGAACGGCTGGCTCTTGCGGGTTATAACAACAGAAGCAGCAGTCTTCTTAAACTTGATTCCGAGGATCTTGCGGATCTTCTCACTCGTTCTTGTCTCTGTTGAGGCTAGCTGTGGCAGGCAGTGGCGTTTGTCGCGGGTGAGGAAATCAAAGATATTGTGAGCCCCAGGATTAACGCCCGTTTGAAAGCTTGACCAAGCTACAGGCGAGAGAGCTGGAAGAGTTGTTCCTAATCTTGCAAAGCTCCCCTCTGCTTTAAGCGCTGAGAGATTCGGGAGCACCCCTTCAGCCATATAGCGCTCGGTAAGAGAGGGCTCGAGACCATCTAGGCCGATTATGACTACCCGCTTGGCGCGAGCGTTTTTAGGGATACCACGCCTAGTCGCTTTTCTAATGATCCATTGAAGGGGCCAGAAGAGCAGGGTTAACAAAGCCATTCCAAGCGTCAGCACGAAGACTAGCGTAGATCCTAGAAAGGCAAATCCAGCTCCCGGGCCGATGTATCCATAGGCGAGTCCTGGCCAGCACAGAAGAGAGATCGCTGTCAGCGCGACAAGTTCTTTTTGTCGACGGAAAATGGTTCTATCGCTACTGCAGATATCCGAGTGATTTAAGCTGCTCAAGGGTCTCATCTTTTATTTTTTCACCCGGTGCTGTTTGGGATACTAGTGTCTTCAGAGCTGAGGTATGAATCTCGCTAAAGGCGCCCCTTAGTTTAGCCTCAAGACCCTTGTTTTGAACAGGCTGGGTGCATGCATATTCTTGCTTGGCGCTAAAAAGACCCACAACATTCGGGGCGACCCAGTTCTCTAGGGACTTCTTAGGATCTGGATTCTCCTCGTCAAAATCCACATCCATAATTAAACGATTTCCGGGAAGATCGGTAATCGATTTCATGTCGTACTTCTTGCGTATTTCGGACATGACGCCACGTCTATTTTTCACAGCGACTTCATCAAGTAGAGAGACACCTGGTAAGTTCTCTGGTCTTTCTATGCCAATTCGATCGAGGATAGTAGGTAAGATATCAACCGTGCTCACTGTTTCGTTTATAACTCGACCCTGGTCAGACTTGCGGCCAGTTTTGATGATAAGGGGTACGTGTACCTCTTCATTAAAAAGTTTGTATCCGTGAGTTTTGTCTCCGTGCTCCATAAACTGTTCGCCGTGATCCGAGACAAGTACTATAACTAGATCGTCGTATAGTCTCTTCTGTTTTAAATAATCAAAAAACTTCCCCAGCTCGTTATCAAGGAAAGCAATCTCTCCGTCATAGAGATTGATACGGCTTTGCATCGGTTCTGTGTATGAGAAAGGCGAATGGGACAGATTGCCCTGAAATTTTTTCGCGTAATCGCCAGGTGGCTCGTAGGGATCGTGGGGATCTAAAAAGTGTAGGTAAAGAAAAAATGGATCTTTAAGATCAGATCTCTCCCAGTTTTCTATAACTTCTCGCCCTGATTCTGTAATCTTATTAGCTGGCTCGCGAAGTATAAAATGAAATTGGTCGAAGCCCTGAGCATAGCCGAATGACTTAGTTATCCACGGATTTGAGCTCACTCCGGCGGTCGTGTATCCCGCTCTCTTTAACATCTCTGCGATAGTGTCAAGACTCTGGCTAAAACGTCCCGATTCTTGCAGAGCCAGTTGCCGACTGTTTGGAGGGATCATGCCGTGAGATGATGGATAGAGCCCGGTGAACATCGACGCGACTGATGTTGGAGTCCAAGGGGCGGCAGTCATGGCGAAAGCGGCCTTTAGGTTCTCTTTCGCAAAGGCATCTAAAATCGGAGTTGTTTCACGCTCGTAACCGTAACCGCTTAGGTGGTCAGCTCTTAGAGTATCAAGCATTAAAAATAGAATATTAGGCCTCTTATTTCGTGATTTGTCGCTGTTCGAGCATGATGCTAGGCTCGCCGTCAATAAGAGTATAAGTACCAAACGAAAAGCAGATAAGCAGCTAATATTAAATCGTTTCATAAGTGTACAGAGTACTTAAAAGACAAGCCCAGGGAAATAGATACGGGTACGAGAGGGCGGTTTTTATTAGCAAACCTGACCGTGGTACAATCCATTAAGGGAGATTTTGGCTATCTAAGCAGAGGATGTATGACGTTAGATATTTATCCAGGCACGCAAAGCGAGCCGCACACAAATAGCGCCAAAAACGAAAGGTCACCCCTTCAAGATTTTGCTATCAGTATGGGATTGCGCATTCTGGCCTTCGGGAGTTTGTTTGGCGGAGGCGCTGCAGTTTTCTTAAATCAGCCTGAAAATAGGAATTTGTTAAAGGGGGCGGTCGTTGGCCACGTCGCCGATCTGGTAAGAATTGAGATAAAAGCGGTACGTCTGGAGGGCGACCAGATCGTATTTACTAGCGAAGGGGGGGGAGACCTATAAGCTCCCTTACGATAAGGTGGCGCTTATGCCAATCTGTCGCGATGATAAGCCTTATTTGGCGGCTGGGGTTCGATGTATTGAACAAGGCCCATCGGAACTTGAGCAGATGAGAAACCCTGGCTCCTCTGATAGGCGTCGTCGTGTGGAAGAGGCCTTTTTCGCGGGACTGAGAGAGGAAGAATACTGGGAGATTGTAACAGCCGCAGAAAAAAATAGAGAGGCACCTCGCAAAAAGATTAATTAAACTCCTATGTCCATCTCTCAATCCATCCCCAACCTCTCTCCATTGCCACCCCGTAAACGCATAGCTTTGGTCGCGCACGACGGCAAGAAACCGGAGCTCTGCGCTTGGTCAAAGCTTCACCGTGACGTTCTTTCTAAACACGAGCTATTTGCAACAGGCACCACAGGGGCGCTCATAGAGCGAGAGTTGGGAATCCCCGTAACGAAATGCGCTTCGGGACCACTTGGGGGAGATCAGCAGATAGGAGCCATGATAGTCGAGCAACGGCTAGATATGTTAATTTTTTTCTGGGATCCCCTTACTTCGCAGCCCCATGACCCAGACGTTAAAGCACTTCTTAGAATTGCTGCGCTGTACGAGATTCCGGTCGCCTGCAATCGTGCGAGCGCTGATTTCCTTTTGACTAGTTCTTTGATGAGTGGGGAGTATAGGAGGTAGTAACTACCCCCGAGATCTCCTACCAAAATCATCCGCGGGCTCGACATGAACCAGAACCTTTCTGACCTGCGGAAACTCCTCGTGAATCCTCTCTCCTACATCGTGCGCCACATTGTGACCATCGCGGATAGTTGAGTCCGGATCGCACAAGACATCCAGATCAACGAAATAATCAAACCCAACTTTACGAACGTGGCATTTATGCGTTCCTAAAACACCTGGAACCGTGGTCGCCACGGCGCGCACCCTTTTAATCAGCTCAGGGTCCGGTGCAGTGTCAATCAGCTCAAGCACTGCTGGCTTTATTAGCATCGCCGCGTTAGTAGCTATCACAACGCTAGCGATAAGAGCCGCAAAATCGTCAGCAGTTTCATATCCCGGGCCGCCGATAAGCGCGATTGAGATACCAACAAATGCGGCGAGACTTGTTATGGCATCAGCGCGGTGGTGCCAGGCGTCGGTCTTTAAAGCTGTGCTTGAGATGGTTTCACTCGCTGAAAGAACCGAACGGAACAACCACTCCTTAACAATTATCACTAAGATAAGCACGACTAATGTAAATGGCGCGGGGGCGTGGTGTGGTGTGGAGATCTCTTTGACGCTCTCTACTGCTATTATAATAGCGGCAGCAAAGAGGATCAGCGAAACAATAGCGGCGGAGAGTGGCTCGAATTTTCCGTGTCCGTAAGGATGCCTTTCGTCAGCAGGTTTTTCTGCCATCCGAAACCCAAAAGCTATGACACCAGATGTGATAATATCAGAAGCTGACTCTATCGCGTCAGCAACGAGGGCATATGAGTGCCCAACAATTCCAGCGACACCTTTGGTGATCGCAAGTAAGATGTTAATTACAATTCCTAGCCTGGCTTTGTTTAGCCCTAAGCTGGTCGCTTCTTTTGTGGTGATCGGTTTCACAGACTAGTACTTAACTGAGCATCCGTAAGGATCTGTATCTGCTGGGTTCGGGCGAGAATTGCTAGCTAGCGCCTTTACCGCCGATAGCGCGTAGTTTGAGGCTTGAGCGATATCATCGGAGCTAGTTGATGGTGTGCTATCGATTGCTCCTGTGTAAGCCAGCATGCCCTTTGAATCTATGACAAAAATATGCGGGGTAGTCTTCGCCCCGTAAGCGCGGCCAACTTTTCCTTCTGGATCTAGGAGAAGTCGCTCGGGGTTTATTCCACTATCTTTGGCAACGGTAACTGCCTCATCAGCGCTAATATGTCCCTGCTTTCCTGGTGCGGATGAATTGATCGTCAACCAGACAGCGCCAAGCTCGCGTGCTTGACCCTGAAACTTGGGCATATCGCCCTTAGAGTAAAACTTCTTAACGAATGGGCATCCTGGGTTAAACCACTCAAGAACAACGGTCTTTCCATTAAATGAATTGAGAGATACCGGTTGTCCCAGTGCGTTGTTAAGGGTGAATTCAGGTGCGCGATCGCCAGCGACTGGTTGCTCGGCGTGAAGATTAACAGCAGCGCAAAAAAAGGCGGTGATCGATAGGATGTAGCGAGTGAGTGTTTTCATAGGGGGTGTTGTTTGGGGGTAGGTAAGCTTTATTTGTATATTCGTTTGGGTTGCTCGGGGTCAATCCCTAAACGTGGGGTCAATCCCTAAATAGGCTTTACATTTAGCAACCGTGCACGTAAACGTCTCTCGTGCTCCTGCTCGTGCATGAAAACGTGAGACGTTCACGTAGACGTGACACGGTGCCGCGCACGAGCACGTTTACGTGGTCACCCCCCAATCCTCCTCAGCACCTCACTAACTATCCCAGGTGTTAAGATATTAGGCAGAATTATCGGCTCTTTATCTGGCCCAATCAGCAATACATTGAGCGGCACCCCATTTCTGCCGTAGCGCCTTAATGCCGCTGTTATAACTGGATTCTTTGAGGTCCAATCTCCGCGCATCAGAGTCACGTTTTTCTGAGCTATCAGATCTCTTACCTGCTGTGATCCAAAAGCAACGCGCTCATTTACCTGGCAGGTGATACACCACTCCGCGGTAAAATCGAGAAATACGGGTCGTCCCTGCGCCAGGATCTTAGCTAAGCGATCCTCTGAGTACGACTCCCAGAGGAGGCCATATGAATCAGTAAATGAGACGATATCTCCACTTGGCGAGCACGCGCGTGAACGACTCTCGTCGACATCATTTGCTGATGGGATAGCGAGCCAGATACCCCAAGCAAAACTTACTAACGCAACCGCACGCGCTAAAAGAGTTGTTCTTTTTGATATAAATCTCCCAGATCGCGATATCAACCAGAACGCAAAAATGATCGCCAAAATCGCCCAAAGAAGATTAATCACCACATTTAATCCGGGTGGCTCAAATCCCATCTGACGGGCAAAAACTCTAATCAGCCAGACTACAGAGGCAAAAAGCGGAAACGCCATTAGCTGCTTAAAGCTCTCCATCCACTCGCCGGGTCTAGGAAGGAAGCGCATCAGATCGGGGCGAAAGGACAGCAAGAGATAAGGCGCGCTCATTCCGCAAGCAAGCGCTGTAAAGATCAGGAAGGTAAGCGCTGTTGGAAGTGTAAGGGTTGCCGCAAGAGCGGTGCTCATAAATGGAGCTGTGCACGGTGTGGCTACCGCTGTAGCAAGAGCCCCACTGGCAAATGAGCCTAAGTAATTAGTCGAAACACGCCATTTACCGAAAAAGCTCTGTACTCTTAAACCGATATTAATTTCGGTAAGTAATAAGAGACCTAAAATTAAAAATACCAAGCACATCGCCGCCACAAAGGTTGGCGATTGAAGTTGAAAGCCCCACCCTAAAAGCTCACCCCCTGCGCGAACAGAGGTGATAACGGCGGCTAGAATCCAGAACGAGAAGATGACACCAGCAGTGAAGAATAATCCGTGATTTCTAGTAACTCTTGGTTCGTGATCTGAGTGCTCAAGGAAGCTAATTATCTTTATCGAGAGAACCGGAAAGACACACGGCATTAGATTTAAGATAAGACCGCCGATAAAAGCGAATAAGAGAGCGGCGAAGAAACTGGTTTCCGGCACGGATGAGGGATTGTCTGAATCGCCGATATCGTTTTGATTAAGCGCGTCGTTAATCTCTACAGCCTCTGGGTTAGTGTCGATAGTGACAGCTTTAGGCTGACCACTCTCAGACCAGCCACTCTTTGATACCAGGACGCCGCGAATTCTTCCAAGGGGCTCTCGGTTGCTTGGATCTCGAGCTAGGGTAATTCGCAGGGAGTCCCCATCGCGAGATATCCGCTGCTCTCGCGAGTTTGAGATAACGCGGCGATCTTCAGGAAAAAAGATGACATCACCAGGGAGCGCCTGTCGTTCAATCGGGATGAGAGCAACGGTTACCTGATCTTGTTCCTCTTCAACAGCGATCGATACCCGCTCAAGCGGCGCAGGCACCCGCTCGTAGGCGCTCTCAAATAACTTAGCCGATGATGATGGAAATCCAGCTTCTTTTTTTATCGGGAGGTTAATTTTTAAAGCTCCCTCGCCGGGTAAGCACTCGTCTTTACAGACTAGCCATTCAAGATTAACCCCGACGGTTACTTGAGAGTTTTTAGTGGAGCTTGATACCGTAGCAGGGAAGGGGATTATGACATCACCGTATCCGTAATTGACTAATGGCCCTGTAGTGAGGCGCTCTGGGTAAGGCCAGAGAGGTGCTTTTACGTTTATAGCGTTATCGCTTGAGCTCCACCTAAACTTAGGCGCGAGCCCTGAGTCACCGGGATTTTTCCAGTAGATGTGCCAGCCGTTCTCTAGTTCAAATTTCACACCTAAAGTGAAAGATGAACCTGGCGATACCAAGTCCTGATCGACTATCAAGGTCGCGGAGATATGTTTATCTGAGATCTTATTAGAGTCAGCGCAGCCCGAGATGATATACGAGCAGAGAGCTAGGGCTATAAACCTAAAAAGAGCAGTTGCGGGTCTGAAAACGGCGCATCTGCTCAAAATCACTTTGGCTTTTGAATTTTCGGTGCTCACCCTGACGGTGCCAGGGTTGCGCTCCGAAAAATTCAAAAATCCTGCGTGCTTTTGAGCATCTGCACCATTTTCATCCTCCTTAACTGCTCTTTTTAGGATAAAATTAAAGAAGTGGTGAGTGATTTTCATGGTAGTTGCCAGGCGCAGGGGTTCATTAAGTGTAGCCGCAGAAGAGGGCGTGGCGAAAGGGGGATGAGAGCTAAGCGTATTGAAAGGGCGCTATGCTGCAAGCGTCGGAGTGCGATCTTCTATCCCCAGCATCGCGTTCACACTACGCTCATAATCTTGATCGGCGGACTTTCCCAGTTTCTGATCAACGAAGAGAGCCGCTGCTGCGATCCTATCTAGGCCAGCTAGATATTGATTGGCGAGCATCCTAAGAGCGCTTGGATTTGAGTCTACTATATTTGAGGTAATTATTTGAGTCGTGCCCAGCCCACCTAGGAACTCAGCCACTGGGGGAAGTACGAGAGCGCTCATGCTCTCAAGGGAAGGAGCAGCAGAAGGAGTAATCGCCACGTCTAGGGAGTTTACACCCCCGGCGGTGTTCCCGACATTTTTCCTGTGTAAATTAAGACTGAGCGCCATAAAAACTAAAGAGTGTACCTTTGTTTGTTTCTCATTTCTATCATGTGTAAGATCCTTAGCAAAGCGATTTAACTCATCCGGGCGCCGTAGTTGGCAGGAAAAGAATTCAGATAAACCTCCGTTTTATTAGCAGGTTAGCTATTTTGCGAGCTAAAACAAACTAATAACGACAGTAAAAAAATTATTCCTCGGACCGCGCGCCTCTGGCGCGCCCAAGGGAGGCCCGCTTTTTCAGTCGCCAATTTTTCGACATGCGACATGCGTATTACGTTCACGTTAGCCGCGGAAGGTAATACGTGAGCCGCCTGTCGGGATCGGTTGCGTTTCCTCGGACCGCGCGCCTCTGGCGTGCCCAAGGGAGGCCCGCTTTTTCAGTCGCCAATTTTTCGACATGCGACATGCGTCTTACGTTCACGTTAGACGCGGAACGTAATACGTGAGCCGCCTGTCGGGATCGGTTGCGTCTCCTCGGACCGCGCGCCTCTGGCGCGCCCAAGGGATGCTGGTTTTTTAGTCGCTAATTTTTCGACATGCGTATTACGTTCACGTTAGCCGCGGAACGTAATACGTGAGCCGCCTGTCGGGATTGGTTGCGTCTCCTCGGACCGCGCGCCTCTGGCGCGCCTAAGGGATGCTGGTTTTTTTAGTCGCTAATTTTTCGACATGCAACATGCGTATTACGTTTACGTTAGACGCGGAACGTAATGCGTGAGCCGCCTGCTGGGATCGGTTGCGTCTCCTCGGACCGCGCGCCTCTGGCGCGCCTAAGGGATGCTGGTTTTTTTAGTCGCTAATTTTTCGACATGCGTCTTACGTTTACGTGAGCCGCGGAAGGTAATACGTGAGCCGCCTGTCGGGATCAGCATACGTCTCACGGCTCTCACCTCAAATGCAGATCAACCCAAACGGCGTGATCGTTATTTATTCCATCTCCGCCATCTTGCGTCCTTAGCTCAAGGACACCCCCGCCAACAACAGGTACCTCAAAGTCTTGTTCCTGATCTCCCAGCGTTAATCTTCTAGAGCCCCAGATCTGTGTTCCATCTAACCAGATCTCGAACTCAACAGAGGCTTCTTTGCCGGATTTGCCCTTTAAATAATCGGGCAATGCCGCTTTACCACTAATCGTGTTGTACCGTTTATTCAGTTGAAAACGTAATGTGGAAGCAGCGTGAGTTCCGATCGCTGTCTTATAGCTTACACCTCGTACTGTGACATCTTGCTTGTCAACACTTAAGCCCTGAATCGGATCGCCCCACTCCTGAAAGCCCTCAGTTGCGCTAACAGAGTCGATCTTTACCTGCGGAAATTTCTTTTCCTTAGGATTGCAAGTTGGACGAGCGATATGATTCTTTAAATCACAATCTGGGCAACGGAGGTCCCAGAGATCTAAGAGAGCTAATTGATTTAGCGTGTCGTTAGAGATCGGATATCCGTATGTAAATGGCGCATAGGTCCTAAATCCAATAAACACAACGATAGTCGCTACGACAGCTTTGACCGCTGCCGGAAAAGAGCCCCTACTTAATTTCTCGGGCAGCTTTATCTGCAGCATCGGTAAGCTAATCGCCCCTAGCGCCAACGTGCAGAGAAGCGGAATAAAGTAGTGATAGAGATACATAACTCGATCTAGTGACAGCATAGCCGCCATGTAACTGGCCCAGATAAGTAGAAACGACCCAGCTAACAACCGCCAATTTTTAGGTGTCTGTAATCCGCCCAACACTGAAGCGATCCAAAAAGATCCAGCCACTACCAAGCTAATCAGAGCCACCAACCAGACGACAGGGTTCGGCACCAAGTATGTGTAACGAGTTAGTCCATCTTTACGATCCCAGCGATAGTTAATAGTGCGAGCACCGAGTGGCCACAAAAACGGCGAGCTCCCAGTTTCATTCTGGTTGCACATATTAGGCTTAGGAACTCCACGCTCATAGTGCGGAAAGAACCTAAAGTTGTCCCGCAAGATTGGCCAGAAGCTGTTGATATCACCCTGACGATCTTGAATCAGGATCTCTTTGGTCTCTTGGGATGCTTTATAGTAGCCGCTATCTGGCAGCTCTGGTTGTATCGATCTTCCAAGCTGGATATGCACCTTCCAAAGAAGGAGATAAACCACAAGCCCCGCGCCAAAGATCTTTAAACCCATCAGAGCGATCCGTTTGGGCGTCTTAAAGATCTCTTGAATTAATATAATCAAGAAGAGCAGAGCGATGAGTGAGGTAATCTTTGTAGCCATCGCTAAGCCAAAAGCTACCCCGGCGATGTAAGGAAGAGTCGCGTGGATTTTACTAGATCTTAATTCATCAGAGGTTCCGCGATAGATCGCCGCGATTGCCGCCATAAACGCGAGCACAAAAAAGATCTGGATGCCATCTAGCATCGCTCCACGAAAATGAACCACTAGCGCGTTATCAAGAGCGACACAGAGGGCAAAGAAGCATGAGGTGAGCGGACTCTTTGTTAATTGAAGTAGTAATATGTAAAAAACCACACAGGCCGCGGCGGAGATAATAACTGGAAAAAGCCTATATCCAGCGAATGAAAAATCCTTAGGAACTGTTTTGGCGTGATCGGTAGTGACCAGTTGCGCGTCGTTAGGGTTCGCGTCAACAACATACTCGCCAAGAGCTATTAGTAGTTTTCCTAGTGGAGGGTGAGGCTCCATGAAGAAAATACGGTTTAGGTACTTCTGCGCCGCCGCGACGTGATAGTTTTCGTCCCAGAAAAGATTCTGTGGTGTTGAATATTCGCGAACGATCGTTAAGAGCGCGACGATAGCGACTAGTAAGCCAAGCCATAATCCGGCTGAGCGTACACCTGTCGTGTTGTTATTTTCATTGCTTTGAGGTGTGACCGACATCTTGTTTAAAAATTGGTACTTATGACTTTACCGAGAAGCACTCCAAACCAACCTCTGCTGGTTGTTGTATTGAATGCTTCCCACGATCGTCCGCGCGTCCTGACTTAGGGTGCCCAGGAGCGTGCCGATCGACTTATTGTCGGATCTTAGATCAAAATAAACCTGCGTGCCTATAAGGGTTCCTTCTAAAGATTGTTTTTCGAAGGCGTTGCTGGATGCTTTGAATAGAGGAATCAGCTTAGCGGCTAATCGCTCGCCACGCTGCTCGATTTTTAGTGTGAATTTTTGATCGGGCCAGTATTCGCGTGGTGGGGTGTAGTTCCAGTCGCCAGAGAGGTCGTCCATGGAGATAGCTCGTGGCTTTTCGGTGCTGCAGCCATAGAGCTGAGCGCACGTTAAGATAACCGCAAGAACGGTTGCTACAACGCTCAATCTAGCGGGCAGAAAGGATCTAGATGGCTGCTTACCCTTTGATGCCTGGAGCGCAATCCTATCATTATATTCGTTATTTAAATTATCGTACCTTAGCACACGAGCCCCACAAAATTCAGAAATACAGTCTGTAGGATGCTAAAGCAGGCTGGAGAGTAGTAATAATTAAATCGTTTCGCTCAAAAGCTGAATCTTATCGGGCACGATTTAAAAAGACCTTTACTAGGCGCTAATTAAAAACCACATATAATTTAGCTGGTTAGGAGACATTGCAGATTGCTATGCCTATACCTCTTAGCGATGCTTATTGCGTTGTCCTGCAGCAGTCCGGTTTCAGGAGCTCAGGCGGGAATCTTTTATAGCAGCGACCGCCCCTGATGATCACAGTGGTAGAGGGGCTATCTATATTTATCGGTTATCGACGAGTATCTCAAACTTTGTGCAACCTTTAATCTCAGGAGATTCAGGAATCGGCAAAAGATTTGTTACATGAGAAGCCTTTTTAAAGATCTAAACGAAGATGGCGTCGACGAGCTAAATATCGGTGAGCCTAATCCAAGTGAAGCGTTGGGTAAGGTGTGGCTCTATCTTAATCAAGCCGGAGCAGAACCGTATCCGTAATACAATGTGCATTTATGGGCACGGCAGTGGGGGAAGCGAGTATCTCGCTTAGGGCCTTTTGTGCTTTGTAAGCTTTAGGGACATTTGTGGTTAGGACACCGGAGACGAATAGGATGAAGTCTTTAACGGCTACCTTTCGCTGTAATTATGGCGATCTGCCGTACCCGCTAAAGAAGAGCGTGTTTTTGGCATGGTAATTTTTTTAGCGCAGACTATTCGGCGCCGTCGTTGCCGCCGCTACAGCCGCTCATATCACCTGTAGCAGGATTGCAGCAACTGCAGCTTGGTGGATTTGATGCGGTCCATGGGTCGGTTAGTGACACATCGTAATTAATCGGACAGCTGCCATATCCTTCTAAGATAGCTACCTGTTGGGGGGTCAGGCCTATGAAGGTTTTCAAGTCTGGGTTTTCTGAGGCAAGCGGACATCTTTGCTCCCCGTTGCATATGGGTGCCGATGTTTTTTCTTCGCACGAGAAGTCGTAATTTATTTCATCGCAATTGCCATTGCCAAATGCGGTACAGGATCCATTCTTAAGAGCAGGGCATGTATCGTGCACTATTTGTGCATTTCCTCCACCAATAGGGCACATTGTGACACCATGACTTCTGCGCCTGATTGTTACCGGCCGACATGGCACATTCTGCCTGCAGCCAACTTTGCAAAAAGATAATTTAGCACCATTCCATGGATTAGTAGCACACCCATCCTTACAACAAGTATTGCCACAAACCTCCCCAGCACAGCAAAAGGGCGATCCCACTTCCGGCGTGATGCATTGCTCGGTAGCTGTTTTGCAGCAATGCCTGCCGCACGCAGTTTGTCCTTCTTTGCATGCGCAGCCGAGCTCTGGTTGGTTAGAATCCTTGCAGGCTGAAACGTTTGGTTCCGCAGGATTCGGGCAGCAACTAGAGCCGCAGCAAGATTCCCCTGGCTTGCAGCATCCCCCTGTTCCTGGACAGTAGCTACCCCCGACTGATTGAGGGGGGACCTCACCACTACACTTGCAATACCGCACCTTACCAGGTCCTACATCAATTGGTTTCGCTAAACATCCGTATTTGCAACACACCGTCTTTGTTCCGCCGCTAGAATTTGGAAAGGTGCATGAGATTCTGTCGCTTGGGCATCCTTCCGGTGGACACGGCAGCGCTCCGCATTCTTCATCGTTATAGATCCCGGTTCCCATGCACTGAATGATATGTTCGCTAGAGTTGATCTTTGTGCAGGTCGGAGAGTAAGTAAAGCAGGTGCCATATGGCGCGTTTACACAGGCCGCTGGATTTGGACAATCAATACACCGCGTTGGGCAGGTTACATTTTCAGGACACTCTCCCACTCCAGGTGTTGGAAAAGTTGGTGGTGCGCTAAAATTACTACTCGATCCCCCACCATCTCCACCGTCACTAGAACCTCCGCCTCCATCGCTAGAATTATTCCCGCCATCAGAGCTATTATTCCCGCCACAATCCCATGTAGTAAGGTCGCAGTTGATTCCGTTATTGGTTTGAGAGCAGGTCGGTTTGCCGCTGCCATCGTTCGGGCAGCAAGTACAAGGTAGATCGTTACATCTAAAAGAAGGTGGTGTTTTAGACGCTTCATCTCTGCACACCTTCAAGCACTGCTCGGTTGTTAGAGGTCTAGAAGCATACCGTTGCCCATTACAGCAGAGACAGTCGCGAGTTCCATCACTTGAATTGCCGCCACTGCCGTCGCTGCTGGCCCCGTCGCCACTACTATTGCTTCCTCCATCGCTGCCACCACCGCTTCCGTTGCTGCCATCACTGCCGCCGCTGCCGTTGCCGCCGTCGCTACCACCGCTATCGTTGCTGCCGTCACTGCCGCCGCTATTGT
>Ga0214921_10004211_pt1 | contig 21360 bp, 20 predicted proteins | sample LL1505_MetaG_FD_177992 | JGI IMG/M metagenome (GOLD analysis project Ga0214921, IMG submission 177992) | Freshwater microbial communities from Lake Lanier, Atlanta, Georgia, United States - LL-1505 | ecosystem: Environmental > Aquatic > Freshwater > Lake | place: USA: Georgia | collected...
CCCGTCAACTACCCCGTCAACTACCCCGTCAACTACCCCGTCAACTACCCCGTCAACTACCCAGCTAACTTTACTAAATACAATAAATATACTAACTATTGCGAAATATTTATTATATATTTGTGTAATTATTGCAATAATATATTTTATTATATATCGTAAAAAGTTTGTTACCTATCGATCGGTTTAACATAAGGTAAATTTAATATATTAAAAATATTTTCTTCTGATGATATTTTTTCTATTATACCAGTATTTATATTTTTTAGTCCATATTCTGATAATTTATAGCCTATTTTTTTAGCTATATTTCTCATATTACGATTAAAATCTGCAGAACCAGTAAAATATAATAATGCTGAATAAAAGTTTTTATAATGTACAAATCTAATATCAATTCTTCTAACTGGATTATTTTTATATTTACAAAAGCCCATATATTTAGTTTGTATTTTTTCAGTTAGATTATCAACTAAAAATGGTTTATTATTATTTAGTTTTAAATTATCCATCAACAAATTAATTATTATTTTTAAATGATTGATCTTTTTTGTTTCTTTTGTTGAAATTAAAACATCAACATCACTACTTGTGTCTTTTCCTCTTCGATATGAACCACAAATTTCAAAAATATATTTATTATCTAAAACATTTTCTAATAATTTTTTAATATTATCAATTTCTTTTCTTGGAATATTTTCTTTATAAATATTATGATATTTTAAACCCATTGTAATAGTATCACTTACTTTAATTTCATTATCAGCAATTTTTTTATTAAGGTCTTTTACTGATTTTATACCTAATATTTCTAATTCTTTTATTTTTGATTTACCAATACCAATAACTTTATCTAAATCTGTTTTTTTAGTTTCCTTGTAATCTTTTAATTCTTCTAAATACCCTTTTAATAATATTTCTTTTATTCTTTCAATTGTTCCTTTACCAATATGTTGTAAAGTACCAAAATCATCTAAATTATCAAATGTTAATTTAACAGGATATTTACGAATAACTGACAATGCTGCTTTAATATTTTTTAATCTAAAAACAGAATTAGGTGTATTTTTTTCATTAGTTTCTATAAATGAAATTAATTTTTCAAATTCCTTAATAATCTTAGTATTCATAAATATATATAAACATATATTAGATTATATCTTTAATGAAGGTAGTATTATCATTATCAAGCGAACAAAAAGATTTATTAAAATCAATTGCCACTAGTAAATTAGAATTAAATGTAGATCAATGTTATGCATTTACACAGTATTGTAGGCAGTATGATGTAAAATATAAGAAAGTTGCACGCGATACTGATAATATTTTACACGCACATGAATATGATAAAGATGATGCGAATGTTTATTGGTTAATTTTATCATCAAGTTTTGATTTAATTGATATATGTATACCATTAAATATAGATGTCATGCAAACTAGTAATTTCAGTGAATTATCTGAAGAGGAAACTAAAATTGTATATACATTAAAAAAATTAAACTTATTATAAAAATATATAAGAATAAATTAACCATCTAATATTATTATGAATGTATTAGATGATTATTCAATTTTAAAAAAAGATGAAGAAGGTTTATGGTCATTAACACATAAAAAATATGCTGATCAAATTTCACAAATAATATTTGATATGATTGGTTATAATATTACTATATGCGATGCAACAGCGGGATTAGGCGGTAATACTATATCTTTTTGTAAATATTTTGAAAAAGTAGTAGCACTTGAAAAAAATAAAAATAGATTCAAGTTATTAGATGAAAATGTTAAATTATTTAAATTAAATAATTTAGAGTTAATTAATGATACTTGTATAGATTATTTAAATAATAATTACGATGTATTTTTTTTTGATCCTCCTTGGGGTGGATTAGATTATAAAAAAAATAAAAATATTTTATTACAATTAGATAATTATACATTAAAAAGTATTGTTGACATTATAAAAAAAAATAACAAGTTATGTGTATTAAAATTACCAAGTAATTATAATATTAGTGAATTTAGTGATTATAAACTAGTACGTATTCATAATTATATAATTTTAATTATATAATATGTAGTTTTTTCGAAAGTCTATTAGATTAATTAATTTATATTCTTATAAAATAAGTTTTGTAATAATATTTTTCTTAATATAATTAATGAGTTATATAATTTTATGGTATTCTACACCAAATGGTATATTAATAGATACAAGTGAGTCTACTATTACAACTACAAATAACATGACCAGTGGGTCTTTACAACGTGAATTTATATTTGATGTTCCCTATAGTAAACCAGATCAAACTCAAGGCACGACACAAGTAATAAACTATATTTCAACCGCTGTGTTAAAATTACCGACTGGATTATATAAAATACAATCACTTTATATAAATCCAAATCTAACTAGTTCAATATTTATTAGTAATAATATATTGGATGAACGTAAGGTAGATTATAATCAAACCATCACAGAATATATTACAGATAATGAAACTATATTATATGAATCAAGAACATCACAAATTACTGAATTTAATACTTATAATAAATCAACTTATCATGACAATTACAATAATAATAACTATACATCAACACAATATGCTAAAATAAGTTTTAATCCATTTTCAGCAGTAGACATTCAAGCACTATCAACAACTTATCTAAATACATATTTAGATAAAAATTATTTATCTTCAGAACAAATATCTCTATTATTGTCAAGCCAGATAGCACAGCTATCGCAAACTAATCTTAATAAACTTATACCAAATAATAATTATACAATATTATTACCATCGCAAACTAATCTTAATAAACTTATACCAAATAATAATTATACAATATTATTACCATCGCAAACAAAAGGATTATTAACAGGGCAACTTATTAATTTATCACCATTACAAATTAACTATTTATCAACATCTCATATAGTAGAATTATCCACAACTCAAATTGCAACTCTATCTATGAGTCCAAATATAATAAAATTAAACGGTTTACAACTAATAAACTTATTACCAACACAAATTAGAGCATTATCTAATCTTAATTCATATTTACCAGATGGTTATATTCCACCAGAATATTTTAATAGATTATCAACATCGCAATTATCTTCATTGCAAATTGAAAAATTATATCCAAGACAAATAAACACATTATATACAAACCAAATACTAGAATTATCTACAGTTCAAATGTCTCAACTTACAAAAGAACAAGTAAGATCACTAACAACATTACAATTAGTAAATTTATCTAAAACCCAAGTTAATACTATTTTATTATCACTTCCAGTATCACTATTATCATCAACACAAATAAGTAATTTATTACCTAATCAAATATCGCAATTATCGCGTGAAGAACTTGGTTATCTTGTATCTTGGCATATAAATGTTCTGTCACCAGCACAAATTCAAGCATTGCCAATATATCTACTTAATAATTCAATAATTGTACTGAATTTATTATCACTAGACCGTTATAATGAATTATCAACAACGCAAGTATCAGGATTATCTGAATTTATACTTAATAGTATTGATTCTGATCTGTATATAAAAACATTAAAACCGGATCAAATTTCATTCGTATTAAATGAAAATCCTGGGTTTACACGTCATTTTGCATTATTTTTAACATCTAAACAGATACCGGAACTATATCTGAATACTCTTTTTAAAGTTTTACCATATTTATCATCATCGCAAATAACAGAAATACCATTGAATAATCTTGAACAAGTTTTATCATCATTATTACCTGCACAAATATCAGGAATAACACAAAATAATCTAAATATAGTTTTACCAAATTTATCATCAATACAAATATCAGGAATATCATCAAATAATCTGAATACAGTTTTACCAAATTTATCATCTTTGCAAATACCGGGAATGTCAACAGTGCAAATATCAAGTCTATCCTCAAATAATCTAAATACAGTTTTACCATTATTATCATCTGTGCAAATAACAGGAATATCTTCAGTACAATTATCTTCATTATCACCAAATAATCTTAATATAGTATCCTTAACATTATCATCAACACAAATATCAGGTTTATCAACAACCCAATTATCATTATTATCATCTATAAATCTTACTAAAATATTACCATCTTTAACATCAACGCAAATATCTGGATTACCTATAATTACTCTTGAAAAAATTTTGCCATCAACACAAATATATGGATTATCTACAAGCACATATGAAAAAATTTTGTCATTATTATCATCAACACAAATATCTGGATTATCTACAAACACTCTTACAGCCATTGCGCCATTATTATCTTCAATACAAATATCTGGATTATCTGTTAACAATATTAAGATAATTTTGCCATCTTTATCATCATCTCAAATAGCAGGAATATCTACAACTATTATTAATACACTTTTACCATCGCCATTAACTAATCAAATGCAAATACAAGGATTAACGACACTACAAATATCTGTATTATTTACAAGCAATATTAATACAATTTTGCCATCTTTATCATCATCTCAAATAGCAGGAATATCTACAACTATTATTAACACACTTTTACCGTCAGCATTAACTAAACAAATACAAGGATTAACAACATTACAAATATCTGTATTATCTCAAAATAATCTTAATACAATTATACCAACATTACTACCAAATCAAATAGCTGGAATATCATCAATACAGATAGCAGGAATATATCAGGATAATATTAATCAAATTTTACAATCACTATTACCTAATCAAATACGTGTATTAACAACACAACAAATATCAAACATATCTCAAAATGATCTTAATATAATTATACCAATATTACTACCAAATCAAGTAGCTGGAATATCATCAGTACAAATATCTGGATTATCTGCAATTAATATTAATACATTTTTGCCAACTTTCTCATTATCTCAAATAGCAGGAATATCTACAAGTATTATTGATACACTTTTCTCATCACTATTAACTAATCAAATACAAGGATTAACAACACTACAAATATCTGCATTATCTATAAACAATATTAATAAAATTTTAGCATCTTTATCATCATCTAAAATAGCAGGAATATCTACAAGTATTATTGATACACTTTTACCATCACTATTAAGTAATCAAATACAAGGATTAACAACACTACAAATATCTGTATTATATAGAGATAATATTAATAAAATTTTACCATCTTTATCATCATCTCAAATAACAGGAATATCTACAAGTATTATTGATACACTTTTACCATTAAGTAATCAAATACAAGGATTAACAACACAACAAATATCTGTATTATCTGTAAACAATATTAATAAAATTTTATCATCTTTATCATCATCTCAAATAGCAGGAATATCTACAAGTATTATTAATACATTTTTACCATTAAGTAATCAAATACAAGGATTAACAACACAACAAATATCTGTATTATCTACAATCAATATTAATACAGTTATACCGACATTACTACCAAATCAAATAGCTGGAATATCATCAACACAAATTGGAGGAATATCTCAAAATAATCTTAATACAATTATACCAACATTACTACCAAATCAAATAGCTGGAATATCATCAATACAAATTAGAGGAATATCTCAAAATAATCTTGATACAATTATACCAACATTACTACCAAATCAAATAGCTGGAATATCATCAACACAAATTGCAGGAATATCTCAGAATAATCTTAATGCAATTGTACGATCAATATCAACTAATCAAATAGCTGGAATATCATCAATACAGATATCAGGAATATATCCAGATTATCTTAATATAATTATACCAGCATTACTACCAAATCAAATAGCTGGAATATCATCAGTACAAATGGCTGGATTATCTGTAAGTAATATTCATACAATTTTACCATCTTTATCATCATCTCAAATATATACAAATATTATTAATGAATATTTACCATCCCTATTAACTAACCAAATTCAAGGATTAACAACACAACAACTATTAAACTTATCTCAGAATAATCTTAATACAATTATACCAAAATTACTATCAAATCAAATAATCGCTTTATCAACTCATCAATTATCTAGATTAACTATAGATCAATTAAAAACATTATCTAAAAATATAATATTTAATTTATCACAAACACAATTAAATTCATTAAATCAGGCGCAACTGAATGCATTATGTCCAAATGATTATATTTGCAATGCTGGTGTTATACCAACACAACTAACTCAACCACCAACACAACCACCAACAGCACCGCCAACAACACCACCAACAACACCACCAACAGCACCACCAACAATACCACCAACAGCACCACCAACAATACCACCAACAATAATGGATATGTCGCAATTTACATTTAAAACATTTACATATGCACCTAATGCATACCAATCATTAACAATACCAACATATGCACCCATACCAATAAAAACATATAATTTACAAGAATTAAAATCTTCTACTTTACAAGAAATATCAATAAATAGTATAAGTACAATTACATCTGATCAAATATCACAGTTATCTGAAAATCAAGTAGGAACATTATTATCAAAAAATATATTATTATTAAAATCAAGTGAATTAGATAATTTGATTTGTGGAAAAAATAAACACAGTAATTTATATGGAACTGCCATATGTGATGATGCTATTAACTATTATAATATCGGTGTAACCAATATATCATTACCTTTTACAATTACATTTTTATTTATGTGTAATGGATTACCTAGAAATATACCCCAAGAATTATTCGCATACGCATATGGTAATTATAGTAAAATTAGATTTGAATTAAATGATGCTCGTATATTTGTATATGTAACATTAAACAATATTGAATATAATAATAAATTTTCATTAAAATTATATAGAATAATACCAGGTAAATGGTATCATATTACATTATGTGTAGATAATACTATGAGAATGTATATTAATGGTAAATATTTAGATGTAGATTATAGTCTTGATAATAATCTATTATCTAGAATTCCATATATATCAGATGGTATACTTGTTAATAAAATGAAATTTAATAAATTGAAATCAAATGATAATTTGCAAGATCCTATTATAGATTATGTTGTAAGAGATAATCGTATATACCAAAATAGTTTAAATTTTAATCAACTAAATGGTATTCAAAATATTAAATTAGAAAATATATCACCTATATTAATTCCATTATTAGGTATATCATTATTAACAGCGTTTAATATTAACCAATTATATAATTTATCACCTATTCAATTACAATCATTATCATCTGATCAATTATCAGTATTATTATTTATATTAAAACCAAATCAATTAAATATGTTAAATCAAAATCAAATAAATAAGTTATACCCAGAGTTAATACAAATATTAAATAATAATAAAATTATATTACCAACAATACCATCAAAGTCAACAATACCAACAACAACAACAATACCAACAATAGCAACAACAACAATACCAACAACAGCAACAATATCAACAATTGTTGCTGATACAATAAAAACAAAACCAACACCAGCAACAATATCAACAATTGTTGCTGATACACGTGTTGCTGATACAATAAGAACAAAGCCAATAACAAAGGAAGTAATATTACCTACCCTACAACCAATATTACCACTTAAGCCACTTCAAGTACAATTATATCATTCGAATTATATATACATTGTTGTTATATTTATGCTAATATGTATTAGTATATATTTAGTATTACAATAATAAAACTAGTAAAAATCTTTGTTACTACATTACATAGTATAGCAATAACAAATATATTTCCTACCTATTAATAATTAATGATTGATATTAAAAAAATAATAAATATAAAAAAAAAATCACATATTAAAAAATATAATTTAACAGAACCACTATTCAATAGAAATTATTTATTTCATTATTTAATTTTAGTTAAAAATTTAAAAGGTTTAAAACTAACATCTTACCCTATTTATTTAGAAAATTCAGATAATTTAAATGCTTTCCATTTAGCAGCCAAGGAATATGATTATGATATTTTATGTTATTTAATTATTCACTATCCTGATTATATTTATAATAGAAATATTAATAAAGAAACATTTGCCAACTATTTACCTTATAGTGCTTTTAATAAACTTATTAAAAGATTTCCTGAATTAGATTGGGATGATCTATTATATTCAACTGAAAAACCAAATAGTTTATTGCATAAAATAATATGCAATTTAAAATTTAAGGATTTAAAAACATTTATTAAATTATATAAAATACAGTTTGATAATAATAATCAGAATTTATTTTACATAATCAATAATCCTTATATAAAATCTAAAAATAAAATAAAATTATTAGATAAATTTACATTAGATGAGCTTAATGTTAAAAGCCGTATTAATGATGGATTAATAATGAAAGTATTAGATGATAAAGTATTATTTAATTATTTAATAAATCGAAATATTGATTTAAACTATTATAGTAATAGTTATCCAATATACAAATCATTATATTATGATATAATGACTAAAAATTTTGATAATACTAAAATTATTTATAATAAAATTAAAGATGTTGAAAATTTTTATACTCAATGTGATAAATATTTAAATAATATAGCACACCATATATTATACATACATCAATCTGAAAATAATCTTGAATTAGATTATGATATAAATATATTAAATAATTGTCCAAATGAATCTTGGAATCAATTAAATATTAATAAAATATCACCATTTGAATTAATTATTAATTTAGATTATAAATATCATAATATTATTGCTAAAAGAAAAATAAAAAAAGATATTCTAGAAAAAATAAAGTTATCTGCAGATAATAAATGGATAAAATTATTATCATCTTTAGATGAATATATTGAAGATAATAATATAATCTTTGATAATAATAATAGTTATTCTCATTCTACCTTATTTCAGGCAAAATTTAAAGACGTTAGCATATTTGCCCTATATTTAAATAAGAGTTATTCTGATTTATATTTACCAAATATAAATTCATATCTATTAAACAATATAACATTTGATGAAAATGCTGGATTTCCATTTGCAGATGATCTAATTATGAAAGAACCATTATTTCCATGGATAATAAATTATTATTCTGATACAGAATATTATATTCATCCTTATTTGAATGTTTTAATTAATAATAATAAAAAAAGGTTTGCATGTGTTTTCATTAGTCTAATTAGCGATAATTATTTACATGCAAATGTATTATTATATGATTTTAAGAATAAAACAGTTGAAAGATTCGAACCTTATGGAAATATGTATGGATTAGATGTAACTATAGATGATATTTTAGAAGAAGAGTTAACATGGAATACAGGATTTGCGTATAAAAGACCTTCTGATTATCTACCATTAGTATCATTTCAAATGATTTCTGATGAAAACAATAGCAATTATCAAAAACCAGGTGATTTTGGTGGTTTTTGTTTAGCATGGTGTATATGGTATGTTGAACATCGATTAAAAAATCCAGATATTTTACCAAAAGTATTAGTTGGTAAAATAATTAAAAAGATATCAAATTTAAATATTAAATTTATAGAATATATTAGAAATTATGCAAATAAAATAAATTTAGAACGTATAAAATATTTAACAAGTATAGGTATACCTGAAAAAAATACTTCTAATGTTAATATGAAAAATAGAGAGGAATTACATATAACTCAATATTTAATAAAATCATATAGCAGTATAATCAATTAAATATTTGCAATGAAATCATCATCAATAACAAGTTCATTAATCTTATCTTCATCTACAACATCATCTGCAAATACTACATCTTCTTCTACTTTTTCTTCCGTAAATTGAGTTAGTTTATTCATCTTATTTAATTTCTTTTTATCTTCAGGTGAATATTTATGAACAAGATAATATTTTTTAGTACTAGTACACGAATCTAGTTGTAATAATACAAAATCATCCATTAATAAACGTTCTTTTTTTGGTCCGCGTGACAATGATCCTGTGGCTTTTGCAATTACAATAGAACCATCTAGTAATTTGCATTCAAATCTTGCATCGCCTTTTTCTCCAATAATTGTTCCATATTCTTCATCATTTTGTTTAAATCTTAGTTCTTTATTAAATTTAGATTTTTGTACATGTTTTTTTTGGTGTGTAGCCATTCTTAATTTATTTAGAATTTAAAATTTTAAATCAATTATAAATCAATTTTTATAAAACTAGGCTACGCCTAGTTTTATAAACATCATTTAGTTGTAGAATAGAAAAATGTTTCACATTTTCTATACACAAACTAACAATTTTTATAAAATCAAAAATCTATAGATTTTTGATTCTATAATAAGACTGCGATACGAAATTCAAAATTATAAAAAATTTTGAATCTGTATTCGCACAATTTTTATAAAACTAGGCCTGCTATTTTATCTTAGAAAAATATTAAAGTAAAATTAGCAAAGCTAATACAGTTTAACACAATATTAAATTAAAATTTGAACTCGTCATATAGATCAATTGTATTTAGTTTAGATGTAATTTCACTTGTTGTATTATTATTCTGCTTTAGTTCATTAATAAGACTATAAACTCTAAATTTAAACTCAATATCACGCGATTGAATAATTGCATCAAATGATTGAAAAAATGTTTTAATATTTTCAAGTTGAGGTGTAATATAATTAATAAATGATTGATCTGTACAACTAATCATATAATACAGTAGAGATTCATACCTATTTTTCATAATTCTATAAGTTGTATTACATAAATTTGTATTGTATAGGTTAGGTGTCTCTTTATATTGCATAATTGCTACATTAAGTTCATTTAGAGTAGTAGTAATTTCATCATTAGTAGCAGCGTTATTCATTTCTGTTTGGTAAATAGACATTATATTTATAAATAGTTATGGTATCAATATTTATAAATATCAATTTTTATAAAACTGCAATACGAAATTCAAAATTCTTTAGAATTTTGAATCAGTATTCGCACAAATATTTAATTAGGCAAAGCCTAATTAAATATCTCTTAGTTGCAGAATAGAAAATGCTTCGCATTTTCTATACGCATACTAACAATTTTTCTAGTTTACAGAAAATATCACTTGGTTGTAGAATAGAAAATGCTATGCGTTTTGTTTATTTAGATAATAATACAATCGGTTATAATATGGTTAAAAAATCTAGTAAGAAATGATTATTATTTATATATTTTATAAGGATTAAATAAATGCTATAAATATTATTTAGACAAAAAATAATAATGTAATATATGGCTACAAGACACAATCTAATATCTCCCATACACCATTCACCAAGATCAAATGATAAACATATACATATCATACATGTACCTGATGAAAGTGCTCGGCACTTTCATCAGCTAGCTTCACAACAAGTTGTGAATGTACCGGGTCAAGCGAATCTTGACCCGTTAGCTGCGAATGCATTGCATTCACACGTACCTGATGAAAGTGCTCTGCACTTTCATCAGCTAGCTTCACAACAAGTTGTGAATGTACCGGGTCAAGCGAATCTTGACCCGTTAGCTGCGAATGCATTGCATTCACACGTACCTGATGAAAGTGCTCTGCACTTTCATCAGCTAGCTTCACAACAAGTTGTGAATGTACCTGATGAAGTGTCATATTTACAAAATAAATCACATCAGATACCTATTGTAGGTACTTCAGATGATACTGTAATTAATCAAGATCTTCCAGAGATTGAATGTAAAAAATATAATAATTTAGATTATAAATCAGATAATGTAACTATTAATGTGCATTGTAATGATATAGATAAAAATCTACTTATAAATAATTTTACCAATCCAAAATATAATAAAACGACACCATATAATTCTCAAAAAGATCTAAAAATTTATGACCAACAATGCGGTACATCAAACGATTTATTATATAATAATTTTAATTCATTAATGCCTACTACTCACGGTATAACATATAGTACAATAAGTGAAATATTAAAAAATACATATAATTTTGAAGAATCAATTACATCAACAGCTCTAGATATACTTGGAATGTATTTGAAAGGACAAAAAATATTATATACAGAAGCTAAAACATTATGTGAAAAAAGATTATATTCATTAATGTTACCAGCTATATTTATTTCAGCTAGTACTATTTTATTTAGCATAATGATGAATACATATATGGCTGGTAGTATTATAATAGCAGTATTAGGTGTAATAAATTCATTTATATTATCTCTTGTTACATATTTAAAATTAGATGCAAAGGCTGAGGCGCATAAAACAAGTGCTTATAAATACCAAAAATTGCAATCTTTTTGCGAATTTAAATCTGGAAAAATATTAATTTTTAAAAATGTCGATGATGTATCTGATATATTAGCAGATATAGAAATGAAAGTTATGGAAATAAAAGAATCAAATCAATTTATATTACCAGAATTGATTCGTAATTCATATCCAATTATATATTCAACTAATGTTTTTACACTAGTGAAAAAAATTCAAAATAATGAAATAATTCATATTAATAATTTAAAGATAATTATTAAAAAAATTATAGAAAAAAATAAAGAAAAAACATTATATGAAAATAATTCTATAATTGATAATAACAAAATTTCACTTTTTAAAACAGAAATAGAATTACTTGAAAAAGAACGAAATACTGCATTTAATGATGTTATATTATTTCGTGAAAAATATTTAGATATTGATAAAGCATTTAATGATGAAATTACTGAACAACGTAATCATTCTACTACTACTATATCTTGTTGTAATTGGTTGAAAACATAATCATTTGATAGGTAGGTGCAGATGCTCGTGCCATTATTTCATCAAGTGTTAAATTATGTATATATAATTTTTTATTATTTTGTGGACTAATTTGATTTGTTGATTTACATAATATATCATATGATGGTGCTGATGCATGTGACATAATTTCATCAAAAGTTAAATTATGTATATATAATTTTTTATTATTTTGCAAATTAATTTTAGATTTATATAATAAATTAACGATATCATATGATAACATTATTCTAATAAATATAATTTTTTAATTATTGCATAAAATTGTATATTTTCAAATTAATTATATAGTTTTTTTCAAATAAATATATTTTCAATTGTAATGAGTACTATTGAAAATATAGTTTGTATTTTTTTTGATATACAGTATAAAATAAAAGTGAACCATCTTCAAACAACACAATTCTCACGCCATAAAGCAACAGATGCATTATATGAGCGTTTATTAGATTTAACTGATAAATTTATTGAGGTATATTTAGGACACTATAATATAAAATTAAATTTTACAAAAAGTAATTCAATAAATATAACAAATGTTGATGATACTTATATTATTAAATATTTAAAAAATTTTAGATTAATATTATTATCATTATCATCAACATTAAAAGAAAGTACTGAACTATTAAATATTCGTGATGAAATGATAGCCGAAATAAATCAGACATTATATCTTTTTACTCTATCATAATTCTTTCATCAATAATGATTATACTAATATACATTATAGGTACTATGCTAATGTGCCATATCCATGTTAATATTATATTATAACTAAATATATATTTATAACAAAGTATTGTTCTAATTGTAAATGAACATAAAACAAATAATAAGCATAATATTATGCTATAAAAATATAATAAATTAATATAATATGTAGCAGTTAGTATTTTTATACACCATATACAAAAAAAAAGTTGTGTTGAATAGTTAATTTGTTGATATTTATAATATTCTACTACTAATAATATAATTAATATATAATAGCTATAATATACACATATTAATAAGGATATGTTTAATTGATCAAATAACAAATAATTATTATTAAATGATGGATATGTATTTAGATATTTATTATTATATAAACATGATGATAATAAACAAAAAAATAATAAAATTTTAAATAATATAAATTCAGGTAAATATAAAGATCTAAAAAACGGAATTAAAAATAATAATGAACTATAATATGACATCATAATAATTAAATTATAAATCTTTATATTAATTTCTAATAAAATATATATGAATAATATCGAATATTCAGATCATTTAATATCTAGCGTAAAAAAAATAATAAATACGAATAATAAGATTGATGATATTACACTAAAAAAATATACTGATTTGCTAGAATTATTTGGTTTTAATTTAAATGAACCAAATGATGTTATAACATATTCTAAAAATAATTTTGAAATTACAAATTATGGTAAGCAAATATTAGCAAAAAATTTTCAAGATAATTTATCATTATTGAAAATAATTGGTGTTTTATTTTTATTACTTGCTGCATTTATTAATCATGAAGTTGATTTTTGTAAAATGGGTGAATTAGACAAAGAAAATCCATATATAACAATGTATAAAACATTAAGTGGTGTAATGCCATTTATTATGGTATATATCATAATAGCTGGAATTCAAGAACCAGATAATATTATATGGCGATTACTTTTAGGTGGGGTACTTGCAGTATTTATATCAGGTTTGATATTACTAGTGCCAAAAATAACTACCAATCAACGTAATTTTATAGGTGAATGTGTGGTTGCTGGTATTGGTGGTTTAGCACCATATATATTAATGTATAGTATTAGAATGCATCATAATCAGAGATCGTGGACAGGTACAACTAATATGATCAAAACATTTTGTATATTAATATCAGTAATGTATGGTATTAATTGGGTTTTACAATTTAGCGGATTTTATAGTTTTACAATGGGTGAAACAAAACAGGTAACATATAAACGTTTATCTGCAAAATCTGAAAGAAAATATCGCAATTCAGATATAGTATTAGTACCACAAGATACATTAGCTCAACGCTATCAAAAAGGATGGTTGATTGCTGGATGTGCTATAGTAGCTTTAGCTATTTTATATTACTGTTATTCTATGGGAATACATGTATATGATACACCAGATTATTACACTAATTCTACTTTTAGTAAAAATATATTATTTATAGCTGAGATAATTTTATTTGCAACGGGAAATGCAGCTACATATTTATACGCTGTTAATAATAGACAAGGTAAAATAACAAGTAAAACATGGGAGGATGTTGGTTTAATATTTGGTAAATTTAGTATTTTACATATAGTTATGCAATATACAGGATTCTATGGAAGCTTAGGATTATAAAAAAAAAAAAATATCTAAATTTATATAATGAATATTCAAGAAACTAATATTCCTAGTAAATCAACTGATTTGGAAAGTTCTAAAATTACTTATTGGATTAGAGAAACTGTTGCTGGAATAATATTATTAGGTATATATAGTGTACCATATTATTTAGCATATAATAAAAATATGAATAAAACAACAAGATTTTTATCAATTTTTGGTATTATCTTTCTAAGTTCGCTAATAGGTGGGTTTGGTTTTGCAGCAATGGCAAATAGTAAAAATCATATCATAAAGAATATTGGCTATGTTTTAAGTAGATTGATGGTAATACTTATAATATATACTATGTGGTATGTATATACTACCTAATAAAAATTGTTAGATTGCATATAGAAAAAAATTTAATTATACAATATAATAGAATATGTACAAAGGTGTAAGTAAAATATATAAACATACTTATTAAGGCATCTAATGAATTTATTCTAATAACCTACATTTTGAAGGATAGCTGAATAAAAATTAATATAAACTTTATTAATTTTTTACCAGGTACTATAATGAATATTCAAGAAGCTAGTAGTAAACTAACCGAATTAGTAATTTGGGTTAAAGATTATTTTACTTTAATAATATTATTAGTCATATTATGTACACCATATTATATAGCATATAATAAAAATATAAATAAAATAGTAAGATTTTGTTCACTTTTTTTTGTTATATTTTCAAGTTATATAATTTACATGTTTGGTAGTTTAGTATTGATGGGTGGTGGAATGGGGCGAAATTATATCGTAGATAAAATTGAGCCTTATTTAGGTTTATTGATGCTAATATTTATAATATATACTATATGGTATGTATATAGTAGCATATCTAGTTAGATAAAGTATAAAAAATGAAATTTAATTATTATAACATTATCAAATAATATTATATAATGGAAGATGCAAATATATTACTAATTATTATATTATTTTTAGCACTACTAGTTATTGCATGGTGTATTTGTTATCACTGTAATTGTTGTGGTATGTGTGATAAAAAAAAAGATACACCTCTCTTAACACATATTGATTATGGTGTATAAAATATATATATAATTTTTTTATATTCTACTAATAATGTACTATTTTAAGTGTATCTTTCTCGATGGATGCTCTTATTGTATTAAAGCTAATCAATTACTAAGTAAATATAATATAAAATATACTTTTGAAACTGTAAATTATGAAGAATCTCATAAATTTATAACTGATAAAATATCAACATTTCCACAAATTTATTTAATAAAAGAAGGATCCAAAGGATCATTGCTAATTGGCGGATATGATAATTTAAATGAATTATTTACTTTATTTTATAAAAAAAAATATGATAGTGATAATGTTACATTAATAATGAATAAGTATGGTTACTCTAAAAAAATAGTATTAAGATTAATTCAATTGCTCAATAATTAATTTTAAAATATATAGATTTATATTTTAAAATTATACACCACATATATTTTAATATATATACATTTTATATATGAGTTCAAAACATTGTTATAATCATACAGATTCTGATGAAGATTCTAGCGATAATACATATTGTAAATCATCACATATTCATCGTAGGCATAAGCATCGTGCACGCGATCATAATATATATTTAGATATAATTGGTTTATGTGGACATTCTCAACATGGTTTACCCGGTCCAATTGGCGAAATAGGTCTACAAGGTCCAATTGGCGAAACAGGTCTACAAGGTCCAATTGGCGAAACAGGTCTACAAGGTCCAATTGGCGAAACAGGTCTACAAGGTCCAATTGGCGAAACAGGTCTACAAGGTCCAACTGGTGAGACAGGTCCTCAAGGTACAATTGGCGAGACAGGTCCTCAAGGTACAATTGGCGAGACAGGTCCTCAAGGTCCAATTGGCGAGACAGGTCCTCAAGGTCCAATTGGCGAGACAGGTCCTCAAGGTCCAATTGGCGAGACAGGTCCTCAAGGTACAATTGGCGAGACAGGTCTTCAAGGTCCAATTGGCGAAACAGGTCCACAAGGTCCAACTGGTGAGACAGGTCCACAAGGTCCAATTGGCGAAACAGGTTCTGAAGGTTTAATTGGTGAAACAGGTCCTCAAGGTCCAATTGGCGAAACAGGTTCTGAAGGTTTAATTGGTGAAACAGGTCCTCAAGGTCCAATTGGCGAGACAGGTCTAATTGGCGAAACAGGTCCACAAGGTCCAATTGGCGAAACAGGTCCTCAAGGTCCAATTGGCGAAACAGGTCCACAAGGTCCGCCTGGCATTGATGGTATATCTATATCATCTGTATTTGCATGGAGTGGTATAGTACAAAATAACATTAATGTTAATAATTTTCAATATGTTACTTTTGAAAAACCATTAATTGGTCCAACAGATAATGGTTGGATAACACAAATTAATCCAGGTTATACTAATCCAACTACATTTATAGTTCCATCAGATGGATATTATTTATTAACATATAAAGTAGATGTTAGATCAGGTGGCGGTTCACCACCCAATTCTAATACAGATTGTGCAACAGTATTATTGAGGAATGGTATATCAATAGATGGATCTTCAACATTAGTTGAAGCACCTGAATCAAATCATATTTATACAATATCTAATACTATATTAGTTGATCTAAATACAAATGATAGCTTGTCTTTAATGTTTTGGTCAAGTGACATTGGAACTCGTATTGGCGATACATCATTTATAAGAGGTTTATTACCAAATGGTGTAGCACCATCTGAAGCAACAGCAAGTGTTGTATTTACTAAAATTTTTGTTTAAAAATTTAAAACGCCTATTTTTAATTAAAACCATTTAAAGATATAATGTTATTATATATTGTCAATGGGTGTATTCTCATTGGACATTCATGAGTATTTGTCGATACTGGTTTAATCAACCCTTAATTTTATGTTAAGCATACACATAATTTACATAGACTTGATTATGTCTAACCTTAATAGATTTTTTATAATGATTAAAAATCGGCATTTTAAATCTCTAAGGGTGTAAAAATTAATTTAATAATTTTTCTATTCTGCAACTAAATGATGTTTATAAAACTAGGTCTAGCCTAGTTTTATAAAAATTGTGCGAATACTGATTCAAAATTCTAAAGAATTTTGAATTTCGTATCGCAGTCTTATTATATAATCAAAAATCTATAGATTTTTGATTTTATAAAAATTGAAATAATAATTATATAAGTAGACTATTATATGAATATTATAATAATGAATCTAAATATATCACACAGTGATAACCAATCAGATTTTACTATATATGAAGAAATACTGATTTTATTACTAAAACTCTTAAATAATCATACATTTTCAGAAAATGATAAAATTAACATTTCATCATTTTTACTAGATAGATTTAAAGATGACGATGATTGTTATTATTTTTTATGCGGATTTGACTCGAATGAATTTCATTTTGATTTTATTCAAGATATTATGATTGGGATATTTAATGATATGATTAAACATATTAAAGGATATGATATTATATGGAGTGAGTATGAGCTAGCATTAATTGCATATATATTTAATACAGGAGGTCATTTTTATGAAATTGCAAATTATAATATGAATGATACTGTATGTATTAATATATGGAACACAATTAGTAAATCATTTGATATTCCTGATAATTATTATGATACTAAATTAGTGATTTGATAGTCATATATTTTTGTTTATATTTTAAATATTTATTTTTAATTAATGAATTAGTATATTGAAATTCTTGTGGTGTTTTCCAATTTAATAATTCATAATGTCCAGGTTTTTGTAAAATATCAACAAAATATTTGGTTATAAAAGGTTCATTTTTAACCCATTCATCGTAATTAATTTTAAAATATTCTGGGAAAGTATAATTTATATCTTCCACGCCATATACTTGTTGATTAGTCTGGAATCTTTCTAGAATTGTTTTACCATGAATATTTATTCTTAAATTATATGCTTGTGCAATATTATTTATAATTTTTATTTGATCAGCGCCATATTTACTTTCTGAGTCAAAATCTTGATTGTATGGCCAATTCTCATGCGTAGCACCACTAATTTTTCTTAGGTCAGATACAGTATTGTTTATTCCATTATTATTTAAAAATGCACTTATCGAAATTAATAAACAATGGCTTGTGTATTTGTAATATTTTTTATCACCAATAATATTTGTTTCGGCAGTTCCACCATTATGTACAGTATCATTTATATTTAATATATCTAAATCAAATGGTGATTTATTTAAGTTATACCAGTCAGTTAAATTATTAGCATTATTTACAAGTACAGGATTAGTTTTATTAGAAGAATTTTTAATATAATAAAATGTGTTATTTATTGCATCCATATGTAATTGGGCAGAATATATTTTGCGAATAATATCTTTAATAGGTTTATTTGTTTTATCTTTATTAAGTAATATAATTCCACCAGTTTTAATGATATTTTGTAATATATATCGAATAATTTTATTCATATCATTAAATTTTATCCAATCTTCTAAACCATCATCTATAATTATTGCATCAAATTTTTTTGTACGTACAAGAGAATCTAGAAATTTTTGGTCATTATCATTTGATGTTTTATTTTTGGTTATTGCTTCAATTACTAGGCTGTCTGGTGGATATGATCTACCATGTTTTGTTGATCCAACAATTACTAAAATTTTTTTATTCATTATATTATGATAGATTATTTATAATTATATTAGTTAAATCACATGCCATTTCTTCATATGGGTGTTCATATTTTGAATCATTAAATGGATAAAATGTAACATCTGCAATACTTTGTGGGTTATCATTATATTTTGCATAATAAAGTTTATTATCTTTAGAATATATCCATTCATTAATATCAGGATTTGCTCTTGTTTTATCAGCTAATTTATATTTAACAAAATTATTTTCTAATAAATAATTATTAATATCTTCTGGATATAATTTTTGATAAACATGAATTTTTTCATGAATTAATAACTGAATTAATAAATTATTATTATATATACTATCAATTGGTAAAATAATAATATCATAGCGTGTATGTGGAAATCCATTTTCATACAATTTTCCTTCTACAAATCCTATTTTCCATGGTATATTATTAAATTTTTTACCATCTAGATAAGAATAATTTATATTATTAAATATTTTATCTATTTTATCAATGTACTCTATTACAATTGATTCATTTTCAGATGGTAGATCAACAACACTTTCTTTTATTTTATCAAAATATTCTTTAATATTATTAATATTTCTAACTTTCATATCATTAGTACTAAATGTATTATAATAATTATCATTATTAGCTATTAATAAATTATATAATTCATGCCTTTTAATAAATGTAATTGTATTCTGAAATGTTCTTATAGATGAATTATTTGATCCTCTAATAAAAAATTTACTACATAAAAGTATAACTAAAAATAATAAAATAATTATACTTTTATTCATTATATTTAATTATATATTATTAATTTTGATTAAATATTATGTTATTAACTTCATATTAGACTATTGTTTAGTTAGCTAATAAAAAATTATCAGGTGGATATCATATTGAGATTGTCCGGTTGGAGAATTTGTTATAATAAACTATATTAGTCAAAAATATACATTGCTCTAAATAACACATTGAATTTGAAGAAAATAAACTATTTAATAAATATCTAAATTAAAAAATAATTTAGATATTTATTAAATATCTAAATTAAAAAATAATATTAAATTAAAATAATCTAAATTATAATATATAATAATGTCCCATGAACGTTTACTAGAAATACAAAAGCAAAAAGAAGCACTACTAAAACAGATTGATACTCTTGACAAAACTATTAAAATGGGAAAAGAAGATCATGAAAAGGTTGATGTTCATCCTAATGCACCACTACCACTAGATAATCAATCTGCTCTGCAACGTGTTGGTCGGCAGTCACAACAATCCGAACAGCGTTCAAGTGCAGCACCGGCTAAACGATTTGCCCGACAAAGTGACGGCCGGCAGTCACAACAATCCGATCAGCGTTCAAGTTCACCACTAGTTAATCCATTTGGTCGGCAAAGTGAAGGCCGGCAGTCACAACAATCCGATCAG